>OIPD01000466.1_pt1 | contig 8590 bp, 10 predicted proteins | sample 1585741 | NCBI WGS metagenome assembly OIPD01 (sample SAMN02674606, study PRJEB24791) | human gut metagenome, SKBSTL068 | isolation source: stool | host: Homo sapiens | place: USA | reverse complement strand
AGGTTGCACGTGCGGCCTTGCGGGTTGTCTAGTCCATGCGCCATACGGTGCGATACGGCGGAATCGAACCGCCTCCTGTCTCTCATGAGCGGCAGGCTGCCTTTGTTTCAGTGTATCGCATAGAAGCAGTCCGCGAAGTGCCAGTGAGAAGTAGCTATCCCGTCGAGTAAGGAAGTAATCGATGATGTCTGTGGAGGATGCACTTCGGAGACTGCGTATATCGGTGGGCCTTTCCGGCTCTGCCGATGGTACCACGATAACACAGATGCCGATAACAAGTAAATACCAGAGCGTGTAAAAACAATGCCCTCTGACATTGTGCAAAATGTACAGGGTCAACTAAGATTCAATTCATTCGTGAGTTCTGCCAGCTGCGCCAGACCTTCCGAAATGGCCCTTGAGACCTGAGACGGATTGGAATAACCGACTTCAGGCGCGATCTCGGCATGTCGCTTGCCTTCCACAAAAGACAGGATCAGACACCGGCTGCGTTTGATCGATACCGGATCAGCATGAAGCAGGTAAGCCACATCAATGGCATCTTTCTGCATCTCGGCATACTGGCATTTCAGTTCGGCCAGTTTTGTTTCCGCGTCCATGGCTGCATCGCTGTTGGTGCCAACTTTGTCACTGGTGCCGGAATGGCCCGGCGCACCGGAGTTGCTGGAGGTAGTCGTGGTGGCGGCGCTGCGCAGGCTTTCGATGTGTTCCTGCTGCTGCCGGATCAGCGCCCGCATCCGGGGCAGGCGTTCAAACCACGACCGGATTTCCTGCACACCACTGATCTCTCCCGGCTTTAGGACATCACTCTCGGGTGTCCATGTTCTGATATCTGCCATTCCCAGCATGATCTCCTTCCAGTTTTTTCAGCAGCCCATCCACGTCATACCGCCAGTGAATTCGCAGCAGGTGCTGCTCCACCTCAATGCCGTTGAGGGCGGCCCACTGCCACGGGATACTTTTGCGGGTCTGGGTCTGCATGTACTCCAGCACAGCGCTGGCGGGCACGGCAAAGGTGCGGTTCACCTTGCCGCGGTAGTTTATCACCACATGGGCCGTCTGGCCCTTGTAGGAAGCCGCAGCGGCCATGTCGGTGATATGTTTGAGCTTATGATATTTCTGTTTGTCCCGGTCAAAGCTGCCAAAGATCTTCGTCAGCGGGATGCTGGGTGTTTCGATGGTCTTGAGTTCAAAATAGTGGTGCATGGGGTAACGGTAGACATCGAAGTCACAGATGTTGTCCACAGAGAAGCTCAAGTTTTCGTTGCCGCCGTAGTAGGTAGCGGCGCTGTCCTTCAGCCGATAGCACCAGGCATCCGGCGGCATGGACTTCTTCCAGTCCGCTTCAAACTGTTTTCCGGTATTCAAACGGTTCTCCTTTCTGCGCAGCTGACAGAGGGCGGCACCCGCCGTCGGATCCGGGTAGTGTTCAGGGTTCCGATACATCGGATGCGTCCTCCTTTGCTGCTTCTTTTTTTATCAGCGGCCTGCGCCGCGTGGCATTCTTCAGCCAGTCGTTCCCGCTGGGCTCGGTTCGGTCTACACGTTTATTCCGTCCGGCTCCGATCGGATTCGTCAGGCGGTACTCCTCGGCAGACCTGCACCCTTGCGATTCAGCTTCTGCCAGCGCCTTGCGGACATAGGCCCAGCTGTGCCCGCCCAGATCAGAACACTTCAGGATCACGGCAGAGACCAGTTCTGAACCCAGCCGATCCGCGTAGGCCATCAGCTCAGCTTTACTGGTGGCACTCAGCTTGCAGATACAGGATTCAAATTCATCCACTGCAGGATGGGTCGTCGTCCTCGTCCCGGCAGTCTCGCGCGCACGCGCAGACGACGATTGTTTTAATGGTTTCTTTGTTATATTTGTTAAGTTGTTGTCGGCAGCCTGTCGGTTGCCTGTCGCCTGACTGTCACTTTGCCTGTCAGCACCAACGAGCAAATTATAATTATTGATTGAAACAACGCTGTATTTTGGCCCGGTTCTGACTGTCACATAGCCTGTCGCCTGCAAGTGCTCCAAAGCAGTCCGAACATTCCGAATTGACAAATTCAGCTGTTTTGCCAGCTGAGATTGGCTTGTAACCAGTTCTCCGGGGTGGATGGTGATGCCCTGCCACTGCTTTTCCTGCCAGTTGGCCGTGAGCAGCAGATGAAAGAACAGGCGGGCGGTGTTGGGTTCGGTATACCATTCCCAGTCGATCAGACCGCGGGGAAATGCTACGAAGCCGCGTGTTGTGTCGATGCCCACAGCCCGACCTCCTTTCGTGTGAAATGCCCGTATAGCCGGATAGCACAGCTTGCGAGGTCAGAACGGCAGGTCGTCGGCATCATCGTTGATGAGGTCATACTCGGCAGAGGGGGCTGCTTCGGGTGCAGCAGTGCTGCGCGGTGCGTAATCCGCAAGAGCTTCACCGGGGTACATCTGCGCACCCTGAAGGTCTGCCGGGTTTGCTGCCGGTTCTGCAGGTTCCGGCGGAGGGCCGGGCTGTGCCATCAGGTCGATCATCTGCTGCAGCCAGCGGAATGTCACCAGCCCGCCGGGCTGAACATCATCCGCGTCCACATCGTAGTAGATCTTGCCGTTATACTCCCGCTCTTTCAGCTTTTGAGCAAAAACCGTGACCTGATCGCCTTTCTGCAGCATGCCATCCCACTGGTCAATGCCGTGCCAGAGGTTCACGCCCACAAAGAAGCTCTGCCATTTGCCGGATTCATCCTGTGTGCGGCTGGCTTTCAGGTCGAATTTCAGCACCCGCTTCTGCCCGGCATCCCGGAGCACCGGGTCTTTGGCGATCTCGCCGTGCAGCATGATGCCGTTCTTGGTCTGGACGATCATGCATCATCACCGCCAAACGGATCATCGGCGTTTTCCTCTGCAGAGGGTGCATTCGGGGCAGGGATCAGGGTGCCTGCCGTCTTGCGGTGACGGTGGGAGCCTGCGTAAGGATCCAGCACCGGCAGATCTTCAGGCGGCACCTCGCGGGCGGTGCTTTCAGCGTCCACACGCACCTCGCTCTCATCGTACAGAGCGCCAAAGGTAGACGGGAACGCTTCACGAAGGGCGTGCACCAGCGCTACCTTGCGGATCATGGTGGCCTTTTTGCCGTTCCAGAGGGATTTGCCGGTGTCATACTCGCTGAGCTTGACTTCCTCATAGCTGGCGCGGGTGCGGTCCTTGCGGTAGACCTTTGCCCAGCCGCCGAGAAGGGTCTCGCCGCCGTCTCCATCATAGACGATAGATCCCTCACGGTTCAGCAGCTGGCCATCTGCGGTCAGAACGATTACGCCAGCTTCAAAGCCGTCAAAGTTGGGGTTGCGCTCGGCCATCTGCAGATAGCAGTTCTTGCCCAGCACGATGGTGCTGGCGGTGTCATCGTTCTTGTTGTCGTAGTGAATCAGGTAAGCCTCTTTGGTAAAGGGGTTCAGCTTGTACTGCTTGCAGGTCTCCAGAAAGATCTTGCACTCGGTGTCGGTGGCTTTGTCGCAAATAAAACGCCGTACTTCGTCAAAACTGACGACGAGGTGCTGGCCATCGGCAGCAGTGATCTCCACCGGAACGGACGGGGATGCGGCCTGCATAGCAGTGCTGCCTGCACGGTTGGCGTTCTGGACGGAACGGTTTGCCAGAGCCTGTGCATTGGAAACGGACGAAGTAGGCGCGGGTGCGCCGGAACGAGTAAGTGCCATAAGTAAATACCTCCAAAATTATTTGATAGAACCATAGCGAAAACCGCGCTCTGCGGCTCCCTGCTTGAACCATGCGATATCCTCGCGGGTGAACTCTACCCAGAAACGATACTGCTTGCGGGCAGGAGCTTCCGGCTGGGCAGGTGCTGCAAAGCGCTGCAGCACTTCACAGTCCAGCCGTCCGGAAGCGGTGATAAAGGCGTTGCGTTGGGCGCTCTGTTCAGCTTCCGCCTTGAGCTGACGCTCTTCCTCAGTGGGAGGGATGATCACCGGTGCGGCTGCGCGGGCACGTTCTGCGGCCTGCCTTTCTGCTTCTGCGCGGCGCAGCTTTTCCCGGTTGTCCTGCAGGCGCAGGTGTTCGGCAAGCGCGGCGTTCAGATCCAGAACACGAAGATATCCCAGCTTGCAGGCTTCAGCATCTTCGCCGCAGGTGTCCTGAATGATTTTCAACTCTTTCCGCCGTGTTTCAACATCCCGGCGCAGCTCCCGGCTGGCCTTTGCCAGATCATAGGTTTTGTTCAGCCACTGGGGCACAAGCAGGCGGTCAAAGGGGATAAGCTCCCGCAGTTCTCCGATGCAGTCGGCATAGACAGCCCGCAGCGCATCCTGCTTATCCTGCCGCTCGGCTTCCTCCACAGCCTTGACCTGCTGGTCAATGGCACCGGAGACAGCCTTGCACTGACCCTGCATCTGCTTGGCAATCTGCAAGAACTCTTCCAACGGCTTCATGTAAAAAGCCTTGGCGCTGCGGGCGGCATCGCTGAGCTGCTTGTCCAGCTTGTTCACGGCGGCGCGGTCAGCCTTGGCATCCTTGATGGTGTCCGGGGTGTAGATGCGGCCGGTGTAGGCGGCCAGCATCTCGGTCAGATTCTGCTGCACCTCGGCTTCGTTCCACCGGATCGCGGGCAGTTCCGGGTGCTCCACCCGGACGGTCAATTCATTCGTCATTTTCGGGATCCTCCTGTTCTGCTTCCTGTTCGCGTGGCAAAAAGTAATAGTTGTCGGGCGGCTCAAGCGGCGGGCCGTAGCCGTCCAGCGCAAGATCATACATCGGGTTCATCAGCTGCACCTCCGTCATAATCTGCGGGCTGACGGCAGAGCAGGGAAGCTTCTTCCATGATGCTGTTCAGTGCGCCGCACAGGGTCTGGAAGGTGCTCTCCAGATCTTCACCGGTCAGGCGGGAATAGCTGCCTTTGCAGGTGTCCCATGCCGAACGGAACAGGCTGGCGCAGTAGTTGGCGGTCTCAAAATCGGCCTGTGTATTGTCATTGGCGCGGGCTTGGAGTGTGGCCAGCTGTTTGCGCAGGGCAGTGTTATCCTTGGCAAGTTCAGAATTCCGGGCATCTGCAAGGCCCCAGGCCTTTTCTGCTGCCAGACGGTCCAGTTCTTCCTCATCCCACTGGTGAGCCAGAGCTTTGGCCCGCCGGTCTACCTCTTCCTCATCCACCACGGCAGCGATGGGCTGCTTTTTCAGGGCCGCATTTTCTTCTTGCAGCTTATCCGCCCGGAGCTTTGCCGCTTCGGCCACCTGCCGGGAGCCGGAAAGCTGATTCTCAGCATCCTTGGCCCGGGCTTCGGCCTTGCTCTGCATCTTCCATGCTTCCTCTTCGCGGGCCTCGGCAGAGTCGGCGCGCTCTTTCAGCTGGGCGTTCTGCTCTTTCAGGCCGCTGATGTCGGCAAGAGCGGATTCGTAGCGGCTTTCTGCTTCTTCCCGCTTTTCCGTGTCCTTATGGGTCTGGGCTTCGGCGCTTTTCACCAGCTCCTTGAAATAGGCATTTTCCTTGCGGGCGTTCTGAGCGGACTTCTCGGCGGCATCGGCACGGTCTTTCTCCGCTTTGAGCTGGCCCATAAGCTCCTGATACTCTTTGTAAGTAGTGATGTCACCGGTAAAAACGGCTTGCTTGACCACCTCCGGGGTGCTGGGCTTGGCAGCGGCATACAGCAGTTTCAGGGGCTGTACGTCCAGAATGGACCTGCCTTCCAGCTGGATGTTGCCGAACTGTTCGGCAACCCTCACCATGTTTTCACCGGTGTCCCGGCTGATGCCGACGGCGGCACACCACTTGCCCCAACTGCCCTGATAGTGGTTTGCGGTCAGGTCGTGGGCGTGCTTTGCGGCCATAATGCGGGCCATGTTACCGGTGATGAAGGTCTGCGCGTCCTGCAACAGCAGGGCGTTTGTCTGGTCGTCTGCGCCAAAATCAAATGTTACAGCTTCGGTAGCAGTCATAGACTGGACAGCAGGGGCCACAGAAGAACTGTCCGCATTCGCGGCAGGGGCCGATGAGTTCTTCGTAGGGGATGCTACGGGGGTCGATGCCTGACATTCGGATTCCTCTTCCACCGGTTCAATGGGCGCGTTCCTGCAGGGCTTTGCGTTTTCCAACGCATCCAGCATTGCGCTATCAATTTCGTACTCGTCCAGCGGGGCGAACTCCGCGCCGTTGGTCAGGAATGCCTGTGGAGTCAGATTCTTGTCTGCCGCTCTGGCCCGCTCGAATTTCTGCGTCATGAGGTGGCTTTCTTTCCAAATGCTGCCGTCCCAGCGCCAGAACCGGCCACGGTAATAGGCATAAACCGTCTCGTTGGAAAGCTTGGAGCTGATGGTGTAGTCCGTCATACCCGCACCTCCGTGTCCTTGAGGCGGTCCAGCATCTCGGCCTGCACATCCTTGCTCATGGGCTGGATGTTGTTGCCCTTCCAGCCGTAGCAGAGGATGGGTCCGTAAAGCTGACGGCCCCGGTACGTCCGGTTCAGCAGGCTGGCGGGCTGGATGGGGCCATCGTACCGGCCCACGAACAGCACCGCCGGGGTGCGGGGCAGTACGATCATCTCACTGCGGGTGCCCAGCCGGTTCTCAATGGCCCACAGGCTGTCCGGCAGGGTGGTGACTACCGGCTCTTTGCCCGGTTCGATCAAAATTCCTTTCATTGTAAAACCTCCGATTTTGTGATATCATCGGGGTGATGGGGAGTAGTGAATCCATCATCCCTTGCAGCTCGTCGGTGTTGGCGCACCGGCGGGCTTTTTTCGTATAGTGCGTACCGGCGGCAGGCTGTCCACCTCGCTGCGGTCGATACGTTCCCGCGCAAATGTGTACTTGTAAGTTCGATGGCTGCCGCTGAGCCCATGGCTGACGGCAGACGCAAAGCTGTTCGCGCTCTTGTAGCCCAGCCGCCGGGCACACATCTCGGACGTGCCGGATGCCAGTAGATCGCCGGTCTTTGCGTCCCCGACGGTGTACCACATGACGCGGGCAGGTTTTTCATTATGCGCCCTGTAATCCCTGCAATATTGGTTGTGGCGCTCTCTGCGGCAGGAAGCGCAAAAGCGCAGGTTGCCAGCAACATTTTCCATCACCTTGCCGCAGTCCAAACAGACGCGGGTAAAGTGCTTTCCTTTATTCATGGGTGGTGTCAGCCCGCCTTCCTGCCGCTCTTCACGGTGTTGCGGGGCTGCTGATGCACCTTGCGGCGGCGTTTCTCACGTGCTTCGGCGGCAAAGCCCAGCCGCATGAAGAAGATCGCCAGCAGGATCAGCACCATGGCCGTGATGAACGCGCCGTCCGAGACGGTGCCAAGGGTCTGAAAGCTGCCCTCCAGCCCCAGGCCGTACAGCAGGCCCACCACAAAGCAGGCCATTGCCAGCCAGTACCAGACAAAGGATTTAATCTTCATGCGGATTCATCCTCCCTGCTCATTTCCGGGAAGAAGAACTTCCCGATCTCGTCCTGCTGAATGTCCAGCAGTTCACACATTGCCGCGATCTCTGCGCTCGTCCACGGCTGGTTCCCGTGCATCCTGCCGCTCATGGTGTCACGGCCAATGCCGATGTACTCAGCCACTTCCTGATCCCGGAATCCGCAGCTGTGGAACCGGCCCCGCAGCTTCCAGTATGGGATCTGCTTGAAAGTGCCGCGAATAGTTGATGTGTTCAACATTTTATTCCTCCTTCTTTTTGGCGGGCAGCCCATCCAGCAGGCTGTCCATCAGGGCAGCGTAGAACGGGTAGCCTTTGGAAACGATGGTCAGGCTGTCAATGGCGCTGGTGAGGTAGCTCTGGGAGCCGCGCACCACGTTCTCCATGGTGCGCACCGTGTCGCAATGCTGGCCGTAAATGGCCTTGAACTCACCGCACAGGGCCTTGACCTGCATATACTTGGCCTTGCTGTCCTCGCGGTTCTTGCGGCACTCGTCCAGAAAAGCGGTGTTCTCGTCCAGCTTCTTCCGGGCTTCGATCACCCGGTCGATGGCGCCCTGGATGTTGGCGTCCTGCACGGCCTGCTGCTCTTTGTGCTGCGCGGCCAGCTGCTTCTCCATCTGGTTGAAGGCCTCGATGTACTTGAGCTTCCACTGCACGGCTTCCTTGCCGGTAAAGCCCATGGCCAGCAGGGAAAAGCCGTCACGGTTCATCAGGTACATGGGGTACTTCTGGTGGTTCTGCGGGTGGGTGTACTCAGACTTGAAGAACATGGGGGTCTGTCCATTTTTGGACACCCCTTCTTCGAGAGCTTTGATGTCTCTCAAAACATGGTTGTGTTCCTTGCCAAAGCGCTTGGCAACGTCCCGGCTGGATGCCACTGGTTCGCCGTTCTGGGTGGATAAGATAATGTCGTCCATGTGGATTTGTACCTCCTTGTATTCACTTCACTTTCGCTGTAAAATAAAAAGACGGAAAGGAGGTGAATGGAAAAATGATTTTTGAAAATTTTTTAAGAATGCATGGTCTGAATATGCAAATTGAGCGAGATGGTGAAATTATTGCAACCGTTCCAGGTTTGCCAAACCGAGAAACGGCAACGAACCGTCAGTACGTTGGATTTCGCCCAAAAACCGATATTAAAATAGACGATGTTATTATCACTCCGGCCAATGAACGGCTTTATGTAACGGAAACGCA
>OIPD01000451.1_pt1 | contig 8833 bp, 9 predicted proteins | sample 1585741 | NCBI WGS metagenome assembly OIPD01 (sample SAMN02674606, study PRJEB24791) | human gut metagenome, SKBSTL068 | isolation source: stool | host: Homo sapiens | place: USA | reverse complement strand
CACGTTCCCGGCAGAGTGCTGCATTGTACAGCGCATCGTATTCAGTTGACGGTTTGAGATGGGCGAAACCCTCCCGGATGGCGTTTTCCTCCATGCTGGACAGCCACAGGCGGAAAACGGGCTTTTTACAGCCCGCTTGCTGGTAGACCAAGCGGAAGATCAGTTCTCACTCGCGCCCTGCGTCCGTAGCGCAGATCACACTGTCCACATCCGGGCGGTGCATGAGCTTTTGCAGGATGCCAAACTGTTTTTTGGTGGACGCAGAAACCAGATACTGCCACCTTTCCGGCAGAATGGGCAAATCTGCGATACTCCACTTGACGTATTTGGCATCGTAGATGTTGGGCGGTGCCAGTTCCACCAGATGACCCACACACCAGCTTACGAGATAGCCGTTGCCCTCCAGATAACCGTCTTTGCGGTTGGTCGCGCCGAGGACTTTGGCGTAGGACATGGCAACGGACGGTTTTTCCGCCACGATCAATTTTGCGATAAGAATCCCTCCAATCTGTTTTGGATTGCAATATGTAAGGCGGCAAACGCCGCCAATAGAATTATTCTTCTGCCTTATCCTCCTCGCCGGTCTCCTCCGGCTCATCCTCCACAGGGATTTCAAAGTTGCCCTTGTCCTCAGTGTAGTTTGCATCGGGGTCAAGGGCTTCTTTTTCTGCCTGCTTTTTCTGCTTCTGCTTCATAAAGGTGTAAATGCCGCCGCCAGCAGCCAGACCGACCAGAGCCAGAACGCCTAAGAATGTGGCAGCATACTTCGTAACTTTGTTGCCACCAGTCTGTTCCGTGCCGGATGCCGCCGCTTCTTCCGCAGCCTTTTTCGCATCCTCTTCGGCCTGTTTGCGCTCCTGCTCTGCCTGCGCCGCCGCTTCTTTTTCAGCGGTATAGGCATCGGTGGCATCTTCCTCCATCAGGGAAAGAAGGTCGGATTCATCCACAAGATTCATGAAATGAACGGTGTTTTCCCCCTTGTCGTTGCGGTCGATGACAAGATAGAATGTGTTGCCAGACTTCGACACCAGCGTGATAAACTGCTGACCGCTGCCATCCGAATAACTGGTATGGTAATCATCCACCAATGTCAGATTACCCTCCGGGGTCAGTGCACCAGATTCCTCATCAGTCACGGTGACCGCATCTTTCTCATCAGTGGTAGAAGTCAAGACAGGCTGTTCCGCTTCCTCCACAGGCTCACCGCCATAGGCAAAAGCAGGAGCCGCCATGCCAGCGCACAGTGCCACCGACAGCATCAGGGCGCAGAACTTATTCATCATCTTCATTATCAGATTCCTCCTTGTTGAACGTAGCACCGACTGCGGACAACGCAGCTGGGGTCGGGGTGGAAGTTGCAGACTGGCGCAGCAGGGCGGCAAGCTGTTCCGGCGTGACCTTGGCGGTGCGCACCATCTCGTTGACCTCGGCAGCTTCTGCTTCCTGAATCCGCCGTTCAAGGCTTTCGATGCGGTTGTTGATCTTAATGCGACGCTCCCTTTCCTTTTCCAGAGAAGCGCGCAGCTTATCGAGTTTTTCGCTCATTTCTTCCTCCAATCATTTTGAGAGCCGCCCAAAACCGGACAAATATTTCTTCCAGTAGGACGAATGAATATTGGCATACTTTATGGGGTCGCCGGCGGACACCATCATGCCGTTTCCAAGGTAGATGCCCACATGACTTTTCCCCGGCGTATCATACGTTCCCTCGAAGAAAACAAGGTCTCCGGGCTTTGCTTCGGCTTCAGAAATATGCTGGCTCTTGTTCCACAGACCGTTGGCGGTGGTGCGCCCTACATTGTAGCCGTTCTGGTTGTACACCCAGCAGACGTAGCCGCTGCAATCGAACCCGGTTTCCGGGGTGGAGCCGCCCCACACATAGGGCGTGCCCACATACTTTTGAGCTTCCTTGTAGATGGCCGCAAACTCGCTGTTGGTCAGGGCTTCTGCCGGAACCTGATAATCAATGCCCGGTGCGCCAGAGCCATCGGAGCCACCGGGCGGCAGTCCACCTTTGAACAGATATGGCCGACCACCCAACGTATCCTGAAAGATCTCATAGCGTTTCCACTGGTCGTTGTCCAGTTCCTCCCGGATAACGACCTCCAGCCCTTTATTCACCAGCTTTGTGTGAAAAATTCGATACTCATAGGGGACTTGCACGGTGTAGGGGATGCCAGTAAAAATGTCGATCATCACTACCGTGCGGTACCGGGTCTGGACTTCCACCCATGTGGTCAGCTTGTATTGCTTGGCAAACGTCTCCTTGAGTTTTGCCTGCACCTCGCTGCGGGTGTAGTCGTCGTAGAGAGTAGTCAAGAACGAAGTGAGCTGCCAAGGATCGTGCTCAATAGCATCCAGATGGTATCGGTATTCGTCATAGCCGGGGTGGTCGGTGGGGGTACGCTTGATCTTTTTATCCAGTTCCTTTTCCAGCTTCTTGTAGTCGGTTTCGGCTCCCCGGATGTCCCGGTCCTCTGCGGTATAAATGGTCTGCCCGGATACCTGCGTGGTGCCGGAGAACAGAATGGAACAGGACGAAAACGCTGACATGACCAGCAGGAGCAAAAGAAAAACGCCCACGATCAAAAGAACGTGCGCGTTGCTCTTTGCAAAATTGGCAATGCCGTTGACTGCGGTGCTGACCACCGATCTTCCTTTGTCGATGACCTGCTCCATACCGGACTTTGCAGCATTGGTGCCATTGGATGCCGCTTTGCCGCCTGCGGTCTGCGCCGCTGTGCGGCCCGACCGGGTTGCGGCACGGTAGCTTTTCTGAATATCCTGTTTCTGCCGCCATCGTGAGAGCCAGTTGGAGCCGCCCTCGCCGGTGCAGGATGCGCCTGCATCTTGTGCCGCAGTCGGCTCCTGCGGGAAAGATTTTGCGGTTCGGGCGCCTTTCTTGCCTTGCATCTTGGCTTTCTTTTTCAGCTTTCTGGCGTAACGGCTCTTGGAAATATCGTGGGTAGTCTCAGCGGCTTTTTCGCCCTCGCTTAAAGCCTGCGTGCCCACATTATCGTCCTCGTACTGGTCAACCTCCCGATGCACCGCAGACCGGGCGGCAGCGGCGGCATACATAGCACGTTTCTGCTGCTTTGTCATGCGGGATGCTTCATCCGGGGTGATCTCGGCTTTGCCAAAACGCAGATGCTGGGATTTCTCCGCAGCTTTGTCTGCATCCTGTTTCAGTTTCTGCTTTTTGGGCACCGACTGCTCCACTTTAGACTTTTTCGGAGGGGAGCGTGTAGCCGTGCGCTCCTTTTCCTCCTCGAATTTCAGCTTCGGCTGTTTCTCACTCATGCTTTTGCGCCTCCGCAACTTCGGAAAGGCGGGTCGTAAGGATGCGGTAGAGTTCAAGGTCTTTCGGGAAGTGGTCAACAAAGGGCAGGATCACGTTGCCGAAGAACAGCAGCCCTTCACCCTCACCGGAGTGAGTGACGTAGGAAAGCTGATGGGGCGAAATGTTCAGCTGCTTCGCCAAAATCTGCCGGTCTCCGTTCGCTTGATTGAGCATATAAACGAAGTCCGAGTTCTCAAAAATATTTGATACTTCGGGACTTGCCAGCAGATCTTTGACGTTCTGCGTTAGGGCTGTCGGGATGCCGCCCCACTTACGGAAACGCTTCCAAATCTCCACAGAATAAGCGGCAGTCTGCTCTTCCTTCAAGAGCAAATGGAACTCGTCTGCATAGTACCGGGTGGATTTTCCGGCACTGCGGTTGGCGGTCACGCGCCCCCACACGGCATCCTGTACGATAAGCATACCGAGTTTCTTCAACTGCTTGCCAAGCTGCTTGATGTCAAAACAGACAATGCGGTTATTGATATCCACGTTGGTGTGGTGGTTAAAAATGTTCAAACTGCCCTTGACGTAGATTTCCAGCGCAGCCGCCACATGGCGTGCTTCCGGTTCGTCTTGCGTCAGCAGGGCGTTGTACAGATCTTCCAACAGCGGCATATTTTCTGGGGTGGGATTCTCGAAATACTTGCGATAGATTACATGGACGCAGCGGTCAATGACCGTCTTTTCCACCGGCTGTAACCCTTCTTTGCCGCCCACCACCAGTTCGCACAGGGACAGTACAAAGTCGGCTTTCAAAGCCAGCGGGTTATCCTCTTCCGAATAGTTGCTGTTGATGTCCATAGGGTTGATATACTGGGTGCTGGCAGGGCTGATGTGGATGACCTGCCCATGCAGACGCTCCACCAGCGGAGCGTACTCACATTCTGGGTCGCAGATGATGATATCATCGTCCGTCACGAGGAACGCATTGCAGATCTCACGCTTTGCGCTGAAGGATTTACCGGAACCGGGAGTGCCCAAAATCAGACCGTTGGGGTTCTTCAGCTTTTTCCGGTCAACCATAATCAGGTTGTTGGACAGGGCGTTCAAGCCATAATACAGGCTTTCCTTGCCATTGTCGAACAACTCCTGTGTGGTAAACGGCACAAAGATTGCCGTGCTGCTGGTGGTCAGACCGCGCTGGATCTCGATTTGGCAGTCTGCCAGCGGCAGCGAGGACATAAGCCCCTGCTCCTGCTGAAAATCGAGGCGGCATAATTCGCAGTTGTGCTTCTGGGCAATGCTGACTGCCTGAAACACGTTGGTTTCCAGTTCCTGCTCGGTTTTCCCGGTGTTCAGCACCAGAAAAGTAACAAGGAACATACGCTCGTTTTGCGACTGCAATTCTTTCAGCAGGGCTTTTGCATCCCGCCCATAAGTCGCCAAGTCTGACGGCAACACGTCCATATCATATCCGGCGCGGACGGCTTTCTTCTGCTCTTCGATTTTGCTGCGGTCGAGTTCGGTAATGGTGTGCTTGATGGTTTTGATGGCCTTGTTCTGGTCAACGGACTGGATGTGCATGGTAACGATTTGGCTGGAATCCATGTCCAGAAAATCCTTCAGCAACTGGTCGCTCAAGTCAGAAGCCGTGATATTCAGAAAGCTGACCGCTCCGAAGATGCCGCCCATCTGAAAGGTGCGGCTGTTCTTAAACGCCAGCGCAGTGGGGGCAATGGCATCCTTTACGGACAGACCACTGGGCACAAGGTCTTTCCAGTTGAAGTGGAACTTGTTGGCTCCATCCATGTTCAACATCCCGTGCATCAGCCGCAGACGTTCCGTACCGTCCAGCGGCTTTGCCAGAACGCCAAGCCGGTGGAAATTGTTCATCAGGTCGTTCTGGATGTGCTCCAGCCGAGGTTTGACCTGCGCCATGCTGTCGCCCTCGATGCCGTAGGTCAGAAACTTCGTTTTGGTCAGACCGTTGTTGCCCTTGGAAAGCTGCTGCCGCAACATCTGGCTGTACTCGGCTCGCACATCATCAAAGCCATCCTGCTGGTACGGGATGCGGATGGACTTCTCGAAGTCTGCCGAATCGGTGGCGGTATTCACGAAAGACAGTTCAAAGTGGATAGAGCTGTCGAAAAAGTTGAGAAAAGAGCACCATTCCTCAAAGATGGCGGTCTTGTCCTCCTGCTGCGCCAACTGATAGTTGATATCCTGATACTGGATGGTGCGGGTGTAGTAGCCGGGACGGACACGGCAGGTACCGTCCTCAAACATCCGCTGGAACGGAATGCTCTCCTGTGCCGTGCGGGGCACCGTGGACTTGGGCGGCTTCCTGCCGTCCTTATTCTTTTTCAGAAACGGAATCATGGGCGTCATCTCCCTTCACAAGCAGTGCATAGTAATTGCGGGTCTGGTACGGACGCACCTTCGGGCGAACAAAGCGCGCCTGAAAGTAGTACCGCAGGATCTTTTCAGCCGGCTGACCGTTCTTCTGATACATGGCCAGAAAGAACATGGGCAGCATGACCGCCATCATGCCGAGGGTAGCACCGGAATTGCCAGCGGTGTCCCGCAGAACAAAAAACAGCGGCACCCCTACGACTGCCGCTGCACCAAAACAGATAAGCTGCCGGGCGGTCAGGTTGAAGGCTACTTTGGACTTCACCTTGCTGAAATCGCGCGGCACGGAAATATAAGCTGCCAAAATTCCACCTCCTTAGTGTGCGCCCAGAATGCTTCGGGCGACGGAACCAGTCTTGAACAGCGTAAAGCATAGCAGCACCGTGTACCCCACGATGCTCCAGATCGAGTTGATGGCATCCCCGGATATGGCAACATTCTGAAGCAGAACGGCATAGATCGCCACGCAGATCAGGATCAGGAAGCCCTGAAATCCCAGCGCAAACAGAGAACGGAGATAGTTCTGTCCAACATGGGATTGCTCGTGGTTGCCCCATGTTGCCATGGGCACTGGAGCCAGACTGACCATCATGTAGATTTCAATCATTCTTCCGTAGACGATGACGAAAATCACGATGGACAGGATGCGCATAGTGATGCCGATGAAGAAGGACTGCAAGAACAGCCCGAACAGTGGGCCTACGTCCATCTGCATCATGCTGGATTGCAGCATGGAAAGCCCGATGTCGTTGACCCTTGTGTTGCCGGAAATAATGCCGCTGGAATTTGCCACCACCTGCTGCGTCACGTCGAACACCGCCATGATGATATCGAAAGTGTTGGAGATCATCCAGACCGAAATGGAAGTTTTGAAGATCCATTTCATCAGCAGCGCAGGCTCAAATTGTGCCATGTTGTTGTGCTGTGTGATCATCTCGATCAACTCATAACAGGCGATGAAGGTCAGAATCACGCCTGCAATGGGAAGCACTACGTTCCGGGACAACGCCTCGATCATAGCGAAAACGCGCGGTTCAAAATTGGATGGTTTGGTGCCGACCTGCTGTGCGATGTTGCCCACTTGGGTGTTGACGTCATCAAACAAGCCGGAGAGATTGGACATGATCGCCGCTGTCAGCAGTGACTTGATCCAATCGGAGATTGCTTTGAGAACAGTTTCCACTCAGCGCCACCACCCATCAAGAAAAATGGTTGATAAGGGTCTTGAGCAGGTTGAGCAGAAAAATAAGGTGAGTCAGAATCTGCATAATAGCACCATCCTTTCAAAATAAAGGTGAATATTCGATTTGCAATGCGTTTCCTCTTTATAATAAGAATCCGTTTGCCACGGAGGGGCTGGAAATGCTTGCAAGTAAATATGTACGGGGCGGCAAACGCCGCCCGGAAAAGATCAGCCGAACAGACCGCTCAGCAGGGGGATCAGGGTGATACCGATGAGGGCAACGCCGCCGCCAGCCATCAGCTGCTTCATGCCCTGACTTTTTGCGGAGGGATTATCGCCGCCGTAGCCTTCCATGAGGTTGACAGCACCCCACACGCCCAGACCGGCACCCAGTGCCACAACCAGAGTCTTCAGAACATCCACTGCACTATTAAAGAATTCCATAGTAATCTCCTTTGTTTTGAAAAAGCGACCCTGCACACCCCTGAAATCCGTTTGCAAAAAGCCGAAAACCACGGCGAAGGCTGATTTTCCGGTGTACCTGTTGGGTCAATGGGTAAAAAATAACCGCTCGTCTTATCAGGCGGGCGGGAGTGAATCGGCATCCACCATGATGAAGGTATCATCCGGGTGGATTTTTTCTTTTCGTTTCAAGAACTTCTCGATATCGAGTGCGTTCTTGGGGTCATAGTCGGAGGTGTACTTGTAGTTCGGGTGCTGGGTCAGGTCGTACTTGTCGCTCAAAAACGGGCGCACACCCCGCAGTTGAAGGATGCACTTGCCGCCATCCAGCACCGCCAGTTCATCCCGGCTCATAAGTTCCCTGCCGTAAAGTCAAGTGATGAATTCGCAAAAGAAAAGACCCTTCCCGTTAAAAACGAGAAGGGTCACTATATTCAATGCTATACCGTGTGAATTTTCGATTTCGGATTAGGCGGAAATTTCTCCAACAAAATTATAGATGATTTTGACTTCCTGAATTTTCTGCCCATCGACCTTCTGAACCTCGCCAATCATGATTTTCTTGATAAGACGGTTCAGCACAACTTCGTCCAGCTCCTTGATGGCGGCATACTTACGAATTTCCTCGATAAAGGCATGAACATCGCTTTCCTGTTCATCCGACTGATGCAGAAGAAGATTCAGTTCGCTTAAACGCGCCTTGTTGCTATTCTGCTCCTGTTCCATAGCATCCGTCAATTTTAGAAAACGCTGTTCCGAGATGATGCCTTTGCTCTTATCCGTGTAAAGATTCAGAAACACATCGTCAATGTCCTGATTTCGCTCTTCCAAACGGCGAATCTCTGCCCGAACCGCAGAAGTATCGGTGCGATACTGGTTTTCCATGCGGCGGCTCAACCGCTGATAAAAGGCATCCGAATCTTTCATTGCCTGTGCAGCCAGCTCTTGAATATCATTCAGAACCAGCTCATGCAGGTCACGGGCTTCGATTTTGTGGCTAGAACATACCTTGCAGCCGATTCGGTTATAGGTCTGGCAGATGAAATATGCCTTGTCGACGGGTTCACGTTTCTTCTTGGTGGTACGGTCAACATCCTTTCTTCCGACCTTCTCATACCGTGCCTGCATGGATTTCCCACAGGTGGCACAGTAAATGATGCCGTGGAAGATGTTGTAGTATGGGCAGTCATTGCCCGTCATAATGGTCGGGCGGCGGTCGATCAGTTCTTGTACCTTCGCCCATTCTTCCGGGGTCACAATTGCTTCATGGCAATTTTCGATAATTTCCCATTCCTCACGGGGGATGAACTTGAACGAACCGGAACGGATGCCCGTTTGGTGTGTCCGGCACACAAGGTGTGCGCCCTTGTAAAACGGGTTGCGGAGGATGTGGCCGATTCTTGCTGTACCCCATGTGTAGTAGTTGGCATCCAGTGCTGTATTTGCTTTCACACGGGTAATGGGGATTTTCTCTTCCAGCAGCTTCTTGGCAA
>OIPD01000448.1_pt1 | contig 8868 bp, 5 predicted proteins | sample 1585741 | NCBI WGS metagenome assembly OIPD01 (sample SAMN02674606, study PRJEB24791) | human gut metagenome, SKBSTL068 | isolation source: stool | host: Homo sapiens | place: USA | reverse complement strand
TGAAGGACTGCACCATGGAGACCGTCAGCAAGGTACAGGAGCAGGCCGGTGACATTCTGGCCGATGCAAAGGCCATCAACGAGGCTCGTGCTGTTGAAGCCGAGACTGCTGTGATCGAGGATGCTGCCGAGGAGACCACCGAAGAGACCGCTGAGTAATTTTCGGTTCGTAAAGCACTGAAAGCCCCAACGTGGCTTTCGAGCCGCCTTCGGGCGGCTCTTTTTTGTGAGAGTGGGGCCGCAGGCGTGCAGGGTATAGCAGCCTGACGCTGCGGCAAAAAGATAGAGAAGGATATTGGATATATGAAATGTACCATTCTGCATGAAGGCAAGGGCCGGATGCGCGTGCATGTGGAAAAAGTCCGCATGACTTTGCACCGTGCCGATGTGCTGGAAGCTTATCTGAACCACCATGATGCCATCGTCCATGCCGCCGTTTACGAGCGCACCGGCGATGTGGTCATTACCTATACCGGCAGACGTTCCGCTGCCATCGCTGTACTGGCGGGCTACAAGTTCGATGTGGCCGAGTATGACGCTCTGGTCACCTCCGCCGACAGCCGCAGGCTGAACCGGGAATATCAGGATAAAATGTTCGATCTGATGGCAGGCCGCTGCCTGCGCAAGCTGTTCCTGCCCGCACCCCTTGACGCTGCCTACACCGCCTTCCGTTCCATCCGCTTTCTCTGGAAGGGTGTGCGCTGCGTGCTGAGCCGCAGGCTGGAAGTGGAGGTGCTGGACGCTTTGTCCATCGGCGTCTCGCTGCTGCGCGGCGACTTTGGCACCGCCGGTTCTGTCATGTTCCTGCTGAATCTGGGCTCTCTGCTGGAAGAGTGGACCCGCAAGAAGAGTCTGGACGATCTGGCCCGCAGCATGGCCCTGAACGTGGACAAGGTGTGGGTGCGCAGCCAAGGCACCGAAGTGCTGGTGCCTCTGACCAAAGTACGCTCCGGCGATGAGGTGGTCGTGCGCAGCGGCAACATGATCCCGCTGGACGGCACCGTGCTGGAAGGCGAAGCCATGGTGAATCAGGCTGCCCTGACCGGCGAAGCTATGCCGGTGCGCAAGGCAGAGGGGTCCACCCTCTATGCCGGCACCGTTGTGGAGGAGGGCGAGTGCGTCTTTATCGCCAAGGCCGAGGGCGGTTCCAACCGCTACGACAAGATCGTGGCCATGATCGAGGAATCCGAAAAGCTCAAGTCCAGCACCGAGAACCGTGCGCTGGTGCTGGCCGACAAGCTGGTGCCATGGTGTCTGGGCGCAACGGTGGTCACCTATCTGCTCACCCGCAACGCCACCCGCGCCATCTCCTGCCTGATGGTGGATTTCTCCTGCGCGCTCAAGCTCTCCATGCCGCTGGCCGTGCTTTCCGCCATGCGCGAGTGCGGCAGCTACCACATCACCGTCAAGGGCGGCAAGTATCTGGAAGCGCTGTCTCAGGCCGACACTATCGTGTTCGACAAGACCGGCACCCTCACCCGTGCCACCCCGCAGGTAGTGGAGGTCGTGCCCTTCTCCGGCTGTAACGAGCGCGAAGTTCTGCAGCTGGCCGCATGTCTGGAAGAGCACTTCCCCCATTCCATGGCCAACGCCGTGGTGCGTGCCGCCAAAGAGCGCGGCATTTCCCATGAGGAGATGCACTCCGAGGTGGAGTACATCGTGGCCCACGGCATTGCAAGCCGCGTGGGCGGCCAGCGCGTGGTCATCGGCAGCCACCACTTCGTCTTTGAGGATGAAAAGTGTACCATCCCCACAGCCGAGCAGCAGAAGTTCGATGCCCTCAAGCCCGCGTATTCGCACCTGTACATGGCTGCCAGCGGGCAGCTGGTGGGCGTGATCTGCATTTCCGACCCGCTGCGCCCGGAAGCCGCCGCTGTGCTGAACGGACTGCGTGCGCTGGGCATCCGGAACACCGTCATGATGACCGGCGACAGCGAGCGCACCGCTGCCGCCATTGCAAAGCAGGTGGGCGTGGACCGTTTCTTTGCCGAGGTGCTGCCCGAGGACAAGGCAAACTTCGTCCAGCAGGCCAAGGCCGAGGGCCACACCGTGGTGATGATCGGCGACGGCATCAACGACTCCCCCGCCCTGTCCGCTGCCGACATTGGCATTGCCATCAACTCCGGCGCTGCCATCGCCCGCGAGATTGCAGACGTGACCATCAAAGCCGACAGTCTGGAGGAACTGGTGGCCCTCAAGGCCATCGCCAACTCTCTGCAAAAGCGCGTGCGCGCAAACTACCGCTTCGTGCTCACCTTCAACTCGGCCCTCATCGCGCTGGGTGCTCTGGGCATCCTGCAGCCGGCCTCCTCTGCCATGCTGCATAATCTCTCCACCATCGGCATCAGCCTGAAGAGCATGACCAATCTCCTGCCGGAGAACAAGGCTCCGCAGCTGAAAGCATAATTACCGCAAAAAATAACGCCGTGTCTGAACATTCGACACGGCGTTATTTTTTTATCTGTTATTCCAGCCCGATCTGCTGTGCATACTCTTCCAGCAGCTCCCGCTCCAGGAACGGCGTCTTGACGCCCTCGCGGTCACGGTAGGTCTCGTGGCCCTTGCCAATGACGGCGATCAGGTCGCCCTCCTGCGCGTGATCCACTGCGTAGTGCAGTGCATCCAGACGGTCGGGGATCTCCACGAACTTTGCGTCCGGGTTGCCCTTGTTCATGCCCACGCGGATATCAGCAAGGATGTCCTCCACCTTTTCAAAGCGGTTGTTGTCCTCGGTAAGGATGGAGAAATCGGCCATTTTGGCGCAGATCTCGCCCATGCCGTAGCGGCGCAGCTTGGAGCGGTTGCCGCCGCAGCCGAACACCACCACCAGCCGGTGAGGGTGATAGGCCCGCAGGGTGGTGAGCAGGCTCTCGGTGGAGACCTCGTTGTGGGCGTAGTCCAGCAGGATGGTAAACTTTTTGCTGATGGGCACCAGCTCCACGCGGCCCTTGACCACGCACTTGCCCAGACCCTCATGGATGGCGGCATCGGGCAGGCCAAGCACCTTGCCCACGGCCAGAGCGGCCAGCGCGTTGTAGACGCTGAACTCGCCGGGCATATTCACCCTGACATCCATATTGTCTCTGCCGGAGACGTGGAACGCCACGCCCAGAAAATCGTGGGTGCGCAGCAGCTCACAGCCCTCGGCGCGGTAGTCGGCCTTTTCACTGCGGCCATAGGTCACCAGCTTGCAGGTGTGGCCTTCCAGCAGGGCTTCGGTGTTCTCGTCATCGATGTTCACCACGCCCACATCACACCGCCGGAAGAGCTGCCCCTTCCAGCTGCGGTACTCCTCAAAGGTCTTGTGCTCACCGGGGCCGATGTGGTCGGGGGAAAGGTTGGTGAACACGCCGATATCATAGTGCACCCCCGCCACACGGTCCATCATCAGGCCCTGGCTGGACACCTCCATCAGGGCCACATCGCAGCCTGCGTCCAGAAACTGGCGGAAGGTCTTTTGCAGCTCGTAGCTCTCAGGGGTGGTGTTGGCGGTCTCCTGATGACGGCCCATGAAATAGATGCCGTTGGTGCCGATCATGCCGACCTTTTTCCCGGCAGCTTCCAGCACGCTCTTGATCATGTGGGTGGTGGTGGTCTTGCCCTTGGTGCCGGTCACGCCGATCATGGTCATCTGGCGGGAGGGGTTGCCAAAGAGGTTGCCGCTCATCAGCGCCATGGCATAGCGGCTGCTCTCCACCTTGACCACGGTCACACCGGGCATGGCAGAAAGGTCGATATCGTGCTGGATGACCAGCACGCTCACGCCCTTGGCGGCGCAGTCCGCGGCAAACTCGTGGCTGTCACGCTGGGTGCCCACGATGCAGACAAAGGCAAGGCCCGGGGCCGCCTTCCGGCTGTCGTAGATGATGTCCTGCACTTCGGTATCCAGGCTGCCCTGCACCAGCGTAAAGGGCACGCCTTCCAGTAATTGTTCCAGCTTCATAACATTACACGCTCCTCATTGGGTCGTTTGGGGTTGGTTTGCATCGCCCGCCGCCGGGGTCGTTCCTTCGGCGGGTGTCGGCTGTGCCGTCGGTCCGGCTTCGGGTCCTGCCGGGGCTGCGGCGGCATCCGTTGGTGTTTCGGCAGCGGCATCTGCAGCGGCTTCGCCCTCTGCCGGGGCAGTGCCGTCTGTGGCCGTGCCTTCTGCCGTTTCACCGGTCACACCTTCTTCGGCGGGAGTTTCCTCCACCGGTTCAGGCACGATGTAGCCGGAGGGCAGCTCCGGCTCGCCCTGTGCAAAGGTGAACTTGCGGGTGCTGGACATGCTGATATGGGTGAAGTCCAGCTTTCCGGTGTCGGTTACGGCACAGCCCTTGCCGTCCTCATTCAGCAGGACGTGCTTTGCCAGCTTGAGCTTATATTCCAGCTCATTCAGGGTGCCCAGCCAGACGCTGATGCGGTCCTGATAGAGGAAGGCCATCTCGTCCACATCCGCAAACTCGATGCGGGTCACGTCGGCGCTCATGCCTGCGGCATCCAGCGCAGCCAGCAGGGTGTTCAGGCTTTCCAGCCGCTGGTCCGCCTCCTCCTCAACAGTACCGGAGGCGCTGCTGTCGGCGGCGCTGTCCGGGGTGCTGTCCTGGGTGCTGTCGGCCTTGGGCTCCGCCGCAAAGGTCAGCTGTTCGCCGGGCTCGGCAGAGACCGGCTCGCCGCCGTACAGAGTGGGCAGACCGGCAGGCTGGGCAGAATCCTTCTCCAGGATCTTCAGGCCGCCCGAGAGGGTCAGCCAGCCGGAGGAGGTCTGCATGGCCCAGGCAGGCTGGGCTTCTGTTACCCGCACCACCACGGTGCCGGGGTAATCCCGCTCCACCCGGATATCCTCCAGCATGGGGAACACTTTTTCCAGCGCCGCGGCCTTGCTGCCGGGGTCAAAACTGAAGATATTCTCTTCCGGATGGACATCCAGCGCCTGCAGGATCTGGTCGCTGGTATAGCCGCCGGCCTCCTGCACCACACCGTCCGCTGTCTGCACCTGAATGGAGCTGATCTTGAACAGCATCGTCACGGTGAGGTAGACCCCCGCGCCGATGACGCAGAGCAGCATGACAAGGGCCGTGAGCCGCCGCATGAGCCTGCGCCGCCGGATGGCGGCCCGGGTCAGCTTCCGCTTTTTCCTGCCCTCCCGCCGGACGGGGTCACGCCGGGCGTTCTGCCCCTGCACCGGCCGCATCCGCTGGCCGCTGCGGCTCTGGGCGTTCTGCGGGCGGCGCTGAGCGTTCCGGTTCTGGCCACCAGACGGGCGGCGGTTCCGCTGATTGCCCCCGGAGGTGCGCCGCTGGCCGTTCTGCCCGCTGCGGGGGCGCTGTGCGCCGCTCTGGCTGCTCCGCCCGCCGGTGGGAAAGGTGATGCTGTTGTCCGGGTAGGAGCCGTAGTTCACCGTGCGCTCCGTATACCGGCTGGGGCGGGGCGCATCGGGGTCATAATTGGGGTTCGTGATGGGGTGGCCGCCGGAGGAATATCCTGCGTACCCGCTGTACCCCAGGTCACTGCCTGCACCCGCGCTGCTGCGGCGCTGGGTGCTCTGCCCGCCGCGCCGGTCATCCCGGGCCTGATCGTAGACCCGGCGGCGCTTGCGGTTCCGGCTGTTCCGGTCATTCTGCGGCATCCGGCTGCACCTCCTTTCCTCTGTTTTTTCCTTCCGTTACGGGGTCTTGACCAGCTTGAGCAGGGCATCCGCAATGCGGTCCAGGCTGTCGTCCACCGACAGGCTCCGGGCATTGCGGCCCATCTCAGCCAGCTTGCCGGGCTGGGCCAGCATCCCGGAAACGGTCTGCACCAGCTTTTCGCCGGTCAGGTCTTTTTCCTCAATGACCACAGCGGCACCGGCCTTCTGCAGCTCCATGGCGTTGTAATACTGGTGGTTCTCGGCCACGTTGGGGCTGGGGATGAGCACGGCGGCACGGCCCACAGCCTCCAGCTCGGCCAGTGTCAGGGCACCGGCGCGGCTGATGACAAGGTCCGCTGCGGCCAGCAGCTCAGGCATATTGTTGATGTATTCCTTCACCACAAGGCTCTCGCCGGGGGCAAAGCCCTTTTCCTTTTCCAGATCCTGAAACAGCTGCACGCCGTACTGGCCGGTGGCATGGAGATGGAGGACGGGCTTGTGGTTTTTCTGCTCCCAGGCACAGAGGTCGGCCACCACCTCGTTCACGCGGCGGGCACCCAGACTACCGCCAAAGGAGAGGATCACGGTGCGGTCGCCTGCGCCCAGTTCGGCACGGATGGCTTCCCGGTTCTTCGCCTGGGTGAACACCTCAGGCCGGACGGGATTGCCCACCACGATGGTCTTTTCGGGTGCGCCCAGCTTTTCCACGGCGGCGGGTACAGCGGCAAACACGATGTCCACATCCGGGGCCAGCAGCTTGTTGGTCACGCCGGGAAAGGCGTTCTGCTCATGCAGGGCGGTCTTGATGCCCTGTCTGGCGGCGCAGCGCACCACCGGGCCGGACACATAGCCGCCGCAGCCAATGACCAGGTCGGGCTGGATGTCCTTCATCATCTTTTTGGCCTTGGGGCCGGAGAGTGCCAGATTCCACAGGGTAATGATATTCCGCTTGATATTGTTCAGGCTCAGCTTCCGCTGAAAGCCGGTGATCTCGATGTGATGGAAGGGATAGCCCGCCTGTGTGACCAGACGGTACTCCATGCCCTCTTTCCGGCCCGCAAAATGGATCTCGGCGGTGGGGTCGGCTTTTTTGATGGCTCCCGCAATGGCCAGAGCCGGGTTGATATGGCCGGCAGTGCCGCCGGCTGCAATGAGTACACGCATCTTGGTTCCTCCTTACTGTTCTGTCTGCGCTCTGCGCGCGGTATCCAGCACAATGGTCTTTGCCTTGCGCTGGCGCTCCCGCTCGGCGTGGGCTTCCTCCCGTTCCAGGCGGGCCCGTTCGCCGTTGCGTCCGATATTGACCATAACGCCCATCTCGGCCAGCAGCAGGATCAGACTGGTGCCGCCGGAGGAGAAGAAGGGCAGCGAAATGCCGGTGTTGGGCAGGGTGTTGGTGACAACGGCGATGTTGCAGAACACCTGCCAGGCAATCTGCGCCATGATGCCGATGCCCACCAGCGTGCAGAACCGGTTTTCGGCATGGAAAGCGATCCAGAAGCCCTGCACCAGAAAGAGGACGAACAGCACGATGACGATCACCGCGCCGACGAAGCCCAGTTCCTCGCACACGACACTGAAGATAAAGTCGTTGGTGCTCTCCGGCAGCCAGAGCTGCTTTTCGATGCTGTTGCCAAGGCCCAGCCCCGTAGCACCGCCTGAGCCGATGGCGTACAGGCTCTGCTTGGTCTGGCTGGTCATCCGGTCAAGATCCTGCGTCCAGCCATCCAGACGGCTCTGCAGGTAGTCGATGGAGTCCACGTGCTTCAGCAAAGTCTCCAGCAGGAACAGCGCAGCACCGGCACAGCCCCAGGTAATGATGCCGCCGCTGCCGCCCAGCAGCAGGATGGTGCCCACGATGGCCGTGGTCAGCAGGATGCCCGACATGTGGGGCTCCAGCACCAGCAGGATCAGGACAGGTACCAGCCACAGGATGGGCCGGATGAGCTCCACCACGATGCTGTGGTGGACCCACTTGCGCAGGGGCACCTCGCCGAATTTGATCTGCGGGGTCCTGGCGGCGATATCCGCCGTGAGCAGGATCATCTCAAACTTTGCCACCTCGGAGGCCTGTAAGGTCAGGCCGCCGAAGCTGATCCACCGGCGGCAGCCGTTGATGGGGCTGCTGAACAGCACCAGCACCAGCAGGATCAAGCAGACAACATAGCCCAGCTTGACCATTCTGCGCAGGAAACGGTGGTCAAAATAGGAGAACAGGAACATCATGCCCAGGCCCAGCACCGTGCAGAGCAGCTGGGATTTGATGTAATGGAAGCTGTCCCCAAAGCGGAGATAGCCCGTGGTATAGCTTGCACTGAACAGCATGACCAGCCCGAACACCATGATGATGGCCAGGGTCGCCATCCAGTTGAGCAGGATGGGCGGCCAGGGGCCGGGGTCCCGCTGAAAGACGGAAAACGGCTCTGCTTTTTTTCTGCGGAGTGTTGCCAAACTGCACCCCTCCTTAACTGATTTTTGCCAGCTGAACGGTCAGCGCCACGCCCAGCATGGCAATGACACAAAAGGTATAAAAGATCTGTTCCGCGCTCTGGCCCCGCAGCTCCAGCCAACGGTGGAGCGGTGCCGAGCGGAACAGCTGCCTGCGGCCCCGGCCGGCCTTGCAGACCAGGATCTGCAGGGCCACCATGCCGCCCTCCAGCCAGAAGGGCAGGGCCAGCGGCAGGGTGAGGTCAGGCCAGCCGATGCACAGGGGAACGCACCCCAGCATCCCGGCCAGAAACAGGCTGCCCACGCTGCCCAGCCGCAGCTTTGCGGGCGGGAAGTTCCAGAGCAGGAAGGCCATCAGGGAACCGGCCAGTGCGGCGGGCAGAACGCCCAGCGGGAACCAGCCCAGCAGGGTCATCACCCCCATCAGGCCCAGCATGGCTGCAAAGGACGTGCCGCAGACGATGCCGTCCATGCCATCGGCAATGCGGGCACACTCGGCCAGTGCGACCAGCAGCCCTTCCCACAGCAGCGGGGCGGCAAGGCCCAGATCGACATAGCCCACGCCCGGCAGGGTGATCCCGGCTGCAAGGCAGCCTTTGGCTCCCAGCAGCACCAGCACCACGGCACCGGCAGCGGCTTCCAGCCCAAGGCGGGTGTGCCGCCGCAGGCCCAGCACGGAACGGCTGCGGATGCGGGCCAGATCCTCCAGCAGGCCCACGCCGCCAAAGAGCAGAGCTCCCAGCAGCGCTGTGAGCAGCCGGACCGAGAACAGGCTCTCGGCCCCCAGCAGCTCAGATCGGAAGAGCGTCGTGT
>OIPD01000441.1_pt1 | contig 9012 bp, 5 predicted proteins | sample 1585741 | NCBI WGS metagenome assembly OIPD01 (sample SAMN02674606, study PRJEB24791) | human gut metagenome, SKBSTL068 | isolation source: stool | host: Homo sapiens | place: USA | reverse complement strand
TTGCCCCGGCCAACTTCATCATCACCCCCACGGAAAAGAACACGCCCGAAGCCATCCAGTGGCTGCGAGAGCTGGCCGAAGTGCTGGGCTTCCACCACATCTGCACCCTGACGGTGCAGGAGCACGACAAGATGATCGGCTATGTGAGCCAGCTGTGCCACGCCATCGCCGTGAGCCTGATGTGCGCCAACGATAACTCCTCGCTGTGCGAGTACACCGGCGACTCCTTCCGTGACCTGACCCGCATTGCACGCATCAACGATAAAATGTGGGCAGAGCTGTTTTTGTGGAACAAACAGAACTTGATCAGCGAGATCGACCAGTTCGATGCTGCGCTGCAGCAGATGCGCGCTGCCCTTGTGGCCGACGACCGGGATAAGTTGGAAGAGATGTTCCGTCTTTCCACCCAGCGCCGCGCGGCGTTCGACAAAAAACTGCCCGAATAAACCGGAGGTGCTCCCATGCCCAAGCAGGAAGGCCAGAAATCCAAGCTTTTGACCCTTTTGCGCATTCTGGAACAAAAGACCGACGAAGAACACCTGCTCAATGTACCGCAGCTGGTAGAGCTGCTGGAACAGCAGGACATTCTTGCCGAGCGCAAAAGCATCTACAGCGATATCGACACCCTGCGCAGTCTGGGGTATGACATCCAGCTGCGGCGCGGGCGCGGCGGCGGCTACTGGCTGGCCAGCCGCACCTTTGAGCTTTCTGAGCTGAAGCTGCTGGTGGATGCCGTACAGGCCAGCAAGGTTGTGTCGGCACGCACCAGCAGTAAACTCATCCATAAACTGGAAGCCCTCTGCTCCGACTACGAGGGCACCCAGCTGCAGCGTCAGGTGTACGTGGATGGCCGCCCCAAAAGCGACAGCCACACCCTGCTTTACAGCATCGATGCGCTGCACAGCGCCATCAATGCGGGCAGAATGGTGCGGTTCCGCTACAAGGACGGCGGCACCCGCACCGTCAGCCCGTGGCAGCTGGCATGGGAAAACGGCTGCTACTACCTTATCGCTTATCAGGACGAGAAAGAGCCTGCGGGCATCCGCAACTACCGTGTGGACCGCATGTCTGCCGTGACAGTGCTGGACGAGGCGCGCCGGGGCAAAGCTGAGTTCCGCCAGTTCGACCTGCCCGCCTATCTGCGCAAGCACTTCAACATGTTCGGCGGGCCGGAGTACCGGGTCACCCTGCGCTGCACCGCCGACCTGGAAAGCGCCATGCGCGACCGTTTTGGCAAAGCGCCGGTCTTTGTTCCAGAAGCGGACGGAACCCACTTCCACTTTGATGTGCCGGTGTGCGTCAGCCCCCAGTTCTACGGCTGGGTGTGCGGCTTTGACGGCAAGGTGGAAGTGACCGCTCCCGCCGAGGTGCGCAAGGGGATACACGATATGGTGCAGGCCCTTGCGAAGCAGCACGATTAAAATGGCCTCCGCTTCGCTCTGGCCATCATCAGATGAAATGATATTTATAATCAGGTTCCGGAAAAATCTGCGGATTTTTCCGGAACCTTTTTTCACAGGGAAGGCCCGGACCGGGAGATGCAGCGTTTCCGGCAGGAAATAATTTCACGGCACCGTCCTGCCCTGTGGAGTCAGAGCGCCAGATGCTGCTTTCCGGTACGACTCCATCCGTGAAAAATGCAAACCCCGGCAGGCCGCAGCCTGCCGGGGTTTGCTGTTCCTATAAATAATTCTTCCGCTGAGCATGGCCAGAGCGAAGCGGAGGCCATTCTGAATCTCTCACTCCTCAAATTCCAGATCGCTGGGCAAAATCAGGTCCAGCTCGGCGGCAGGTTCTGCCACAAGGCGGCGGCTCTGGTGGAAGATGGCCTTTTCCAGCGTGTTGCGGGCAAGACGGCCGTTGCCGGCGGTGCGGCTGTCCAGCGCCTGACGGCGCTTGTAGTAGCCCAAAAGCGGGAAGGTGCAGCCCTCGGCAAGGCGGTAGCCCTTGCCCTTTGCCAGCACGTTGGTGATGTCCAGCAGCTCGTCTGCCGTGTAGTCCGGGAACTCGATCTTGTTGGGGAAGCGGCTGGCAAGACCGCTGTTGGCGGTAAGGAACACCTCCATCTCCCGGGTGTAGCCCGCCAGAACGACCACCAGCTCGTCCCGGTGGTCCTCCATGCCCTTCACAAGGGTGTCGATGGCTTCGAGCCCAAAGCTGTCCTGCTCGCCGCGGTAGAGGCTGTAGGCTTCATCGATAAACAGCACGCCTCCCAGCGCACTCTCGATGACGCTGTTGGTCAGCGGGGCGGTGTGGCCGGTGTAGCGGCCCACAAGGTCGGCGCGGGTCACTTCCACCAGCTGGCCGCCCTTCAGCGCGCCGATGGCCTTGAGGTACTTTGCCACCAGCCGGGCAATGGTGGTCTTGCCGGTGCCCGGGTTGCCGGTGAAGATCATGTGCATGGAAAGGCTGGCGGTCTTGAAGCCTGCCGCCGCGCGGCGCTGCTGCACCTGCAGGTTATCCGCCAGACCGAACACATACTCCTTGACCGCCCCAAGGCCCACAAGACCGTCAAGCTCTGCGCGGATTTCATCTACAGCGCCCGTGTACTCGGCAGGCAGCAGGGCAGACAGCTCCTGCTCGGGCTGGTCGTTCAGGCAAAACCATACGCCCTCCGGCTTTGCGGTCAGGGTGACGGTGCCGGTAAGCTTTGCATCAGTCTGCAGGCAGTATTCGCTCAGGGCGCGGAACATTTTATCGCAGCATTCCGCAAGGCCCGCCGCACCCTTTTCCTTAGAGCACTGGGCGGCTACATAGTCCCGCACATCGGCCCCGGCAGAGAGGGTCAGGCCAAGGCGTGCGCTCACCTTCTGGGCCAGCGCATTCAGCTGCTGCGCCGCCAGCGCTGCAAGGTCCTCGCGGGCAAAGGCGCTGGTGGCGCACACATCGCCCACCGCCGCCACAAAGGGCGCACCGAACTTATCTGCCAGCGCGTCCCGGCCCTTGCGGGAAAAGAAGATGAGGTACTTGCCGCAGGGCGTGATACTGCTCACCGCGCCCGGTGCCAGCGCCGTGCCTGCATCCACAAGGATGCCCTCCTTGTTCACCAGATACCGGCTGGAAAGCGGTGCGCTGCCCTTCACAGCAAGGTCTGCAAGGGTCTTGAGGAAGGCCGCATGGCAGCTCTCGTAATGCTCAAAGATCACGATCTCCCCGGGGGCGTGCAGGGCCGCATACAGATCCTGCAAAAACAGCTTTTCCGCACCGGAATTGGGGTAGAGGGCAAGGTCCACCACCGCGGTTTTGTCGCTCTGCAAAAGGCCCCGCGCCGCCATGATGCGGGCGGTCTCTGCCAGCGCAAAATGCCGTCCCGTACCGGCTCCGCCGCACAGCAGGATCACATTGCGTGCTGCCGGGCGCTCGGTGCCCAGCACAAAGGGCCGGCGCATGGCGCGCACCACGCTGTCCACAAAGGCATCCTGCCCGAGAACGGTCTTTTTCACCTCGGCGGCAAGGCCCTCAAAGCTGCCAAGGTGCTCTACGGTCACATCGGCAGTGCCCTTGGCAAGCAGGCCGTCCGCTTCCATATCCCGCAGCATCTGGCGGCTGTCCTCCAGAGCAGACTGCACCGCAGTGTCCTGCGTTTTCAGCTGGGCGTTCTGTTTTTTGAGCAGGGCATCCAGCTGCTTCTGGTTTTCCAGCAGGGCAGCATTCAGGTCCGGCACTGCGGGCGCTTTGGCCTTTGGCGTTTTGCTTTCCGGCTGAGCCGTGCCGCCAAAGCGCGGCTTTCCCCCTGCGCCGAACACACCGTTCATAAGGTTTTCCCAATCGTCGGTATATGCCATGGTTTGCCCTCCGTTTTTGTCGTTTTCTTCCAGTATAGTGTACCCGGACAGGTTTTGCAATTCCCTCTTGCAAAAAAGACCGCCGGTGTTTACACTTATATCTGATAGGAAATCTGCAAGAAGGAATGAAGAAACTATGACCGTCAAAACGCCCGCCGAACTGAAAACGCTGTACGAGAGCATCTCCTTTGACCTTCAAACCACCTACACCGGCCCGCTGGGGCAGGAATATGCTGTTTCCGGCACCCATCTGCGCCTGTGGGCACCCACGGCGCAGAGGGTGGAGGTCAGCCTTTACCGCAAAGGCAGCGGCGGTGAGCCCATAGGCACTCTGCCGCTGGAGCGGGGGCAGCAGGGGGTGTGGAGCATCTATCTGCCCGGCGACCAGCACGGACGATACTACACCTATACGGTCACGGTGGATGGCATTTCGCGCCAGACCGGCGACCCCTATGCCCGGGCGGCAGGCGTGAACGGCACCCGCAGCATGATCGTGGACCTTGCCCGCACCGCCCCCTCCGGGTGGGAGCGGGATGTGCGTCCGGTCATCCCACCGGAGCAGCGCGCAGTGTGGGAGGTGAGCGTGCGCGACTTCTCGCAGGATGCTGCCAGCGGCGTGCGCCCGGCATGGCGGGGCAAGTTCATGGCCTTTACCCAGCAGGGCACCACCCTGCACGGGGACGGCATCCACCCCACCTGCCTGAATTATTTAAAGCGGCTTGGCGTGAAGTATGTGCAGCTGATGCCCATTTTCGACTTTGGCAGCGTGGACGAGGCAAAGCCGCTGCTGCGGCAGTACAACTGGGGCTATGACCCCACCAACTACAATGTGCCCGAAGGCAGCTATTCCACCGACCCCACCCGCGGCGAGGTGCGCATCCGGGAGTGCAGGGAAATGATCGCAGCCCTGCACGCGGCGGGCATCGGTGTGGTGATGGATGTGGTGTATAACCACATGTACCGCAATGAGAACCCGCTGAACGGCACTGTGCCCTGCTACTTTTTCCGCCAGAACGAGGACGGCAGCTTTTCCAACGGCAGCGGCTGCGGCAACGAATTTGCCAGCGAGCGGCCCATGGCCCGGCGGTATATGATCGATTCCATCCTCTACTGGGCGCAGGAATACCACATCGACGGCTTCCGGTTCGACCTGATGGGCCTGTACGATGTGGAGACCATCAACGCCGTGCGCGCCGCGCTGGATGCGCTGCCTGGCGGGCGGGATATCCTGATGTACGGCGAGCCGTGGCAGGGCGGCGGCAGCCAGCTGCACCGATACGAGGCCAACAAGGCGAATCTGGCCATGCTGAACGAGCGCATCGGCATCTTCTGCGACGACACCCGCGACACCATCAAGGGCGGCTGCTTCAACGCCCGGGAGCCGGGCTATGTGGAGGGCAGGCCCGGCAGCTTCTGGGACATCGGCGGCGCGGTGGCGGCATGGTGCCGCAGCGACCGTCTGCCTCCCCACGCGCCCAGCCAGATCGTGAGCTATGTTTCCGCCCACGACAACTTCACCCTGTGGGACAAGCTGCTGCTGGTGCGGTACGAAAAGCCGGAGTTCACGGCGGCAGACAGCACAGCCCTTGCCCAGAACCGGCTGGCGGCGGGCATTTACCTGACCAGCTTCGGCCTGCCTTTCCTGCAGGCGGGCGAGGAGTTTGCCCGCACCAAAAAAGGGAAGGGCAACAGCTACCGCTCTTCGCCTGCGCTGAACCGGCTGGACTGGGAGCGGGCCGAAAAATATCATGCACTGGTGGACTACTACCGCGGCCTGCTGGCTCTGCGGGCAAGGTTTCCGCGGCTTTCCAGCACCGACCCCCACGCGCCGGATGCCCTGTACTTTTTCTCACTGGAGCAGCCGCTGGTGGGCTGGCAGCTGCCCGCCCAGTGGGGCGACGGCGCAGCATGGCAGGCGCTGTGCGTGTTCTATAACCCCACCGATGCCAGCAGGACCGTGCCGCTGCCGGTTGGGCGCTGGCAGATGCTGAGCGACGGCATCTCGTCCAGCCTGTGGCGCGGTCCGGCAAGAGTGTATGAGCACGAGGCCGTGCTGATGCCTTACAGTGCCACCATCTTTGGACAGATATAAAAACAGGAGCGGATGGAAAACTCTCATCCGCTCCTGTTTTCTATTTTGCTCAGCTGTTGGAAGCTGTCTTTTCGCCCAGTGTCACATTGACCGTCTGCATCTGGCCGTCGCGTGCAATGGTGATGGAAAGCGTATCACCTGCTGCGTGCTTCTGCATCAGGGTGCCAAGGTCGTCCTTGGAAGCGATCTCGGTGCCGTCCACGCTCACGATGCGGTCACCGGCCTGCAGGCCTGCCTTTTCGGCAGGGCCGCCCTTGACCACCTCCACAACGTAGACGCCGTAGGCGTTCACGCCCAGCTGGGCAGCGGTCTGTGCATCCTCAACGGCCAGATAGGTGATGCCCAGATAAGGCCGTCCGGTCACATAGCCGTTCTCCAGCAGCTCCTGCGCCACCTTGATGGCGTCGTTGATGGGGATGGCAAAGCCCAGACCCTCGGCGTCGCTGGAAGAGGATTTTGCGTTCACAATGCCGATCAGCTCACCGTTCATGTTGAACAGGCCGCCGCCGGAGTTGCCGGGGCTGACCGAAGCATCCATCTGGATCAGGGACATGGTGTTCACAGAGCTGCTGCCCTGAATGGTGACGCTGCGGTTCAAAGCGCTGATCATGCCGCCGGTCACGGTGCCGCCCAGCTCACCCAGCGGGTTGCCCACAGCCATCACGCTCTGGCCCACCTTCAGGCTGTCGCTGTTGCCCACGGTGGCGGGGGTCAGGCCGTCAGCATCGATCTTGATGACCGCGATATCGCTGGTGGTATCTTCGCCCACAAGGGTGGCGGTGTAGTCCTTGTCACCAATGGTAACGGTGATGGTGGAAGCGCCGTCCACCACATGTGCGCAGGTGAGGATGTAGCCGTCCGAGCTGATGATCACGCCGCTGCCGGCACCGCTCTCCACCTGATTCTGGCCGTACCAGGACCACTGGGAGTAGACCACCTGCTCGGTGGTGATGACCACCACGCTGGGGCTGACCAGATCAGCCACCTGTTCAGTGGTCAGGCTGCTGCCGCTGCTGGATGCTGCGGTGATGGAACTATCCGAACCGGATGCACTGTCGGCCGTAGAGGAAGGTGCCACCTGCTGAATGACCACCTTGCCGCTGCCGCCAAACTTTGCCCCCACAAAGCCGCCCGCAAAGCCCATGGCTGCGGCCAGCACCAGCGCCACAGCGCTGCGTGCAACGCGCTTGCCGTTGAACTTTTTCTTCTTTTTAGGGGGCTGCGCGTCCTGCGGCTGTACCGGATGTACCGGCGGCGTTGCACCGCCTGCGCCGTTGTCTGTCTGCGGGGCGGTGTAAGCGGTCTCCGGTTCCGGCTGCGGGTCGTTGTACTGGTTGGCGGTGTTCATGCCGCTGCTGCCCACATTGGGATAACCGGTATCTCCGCTTTCGTTTTTATCCTGAGAGGAATAATCATATTCCCATTTGTTCTCATTGCCCATGCTGATACTTCCTTTCCGTAAGGGATACGTCCACAGGAGCCCTGTTCCTTTGAACTGCTCCTATTGTAACCGTCAATTGTGAAAATCAATCGCGCGCGCCGTGAAGAAACTGTGAAATAAAGACGCACTTTCCGCCCTTGACAGCGGCCTTTGCGCTTGCTATTGTAAAAGCGTAAATTCAGGAGGAACACACCATGGAACTGCACCGCACAGACGAGGGCTTTGCCCTCTATAAGGAAAAAACACAAATCGGCTTCTGCGCGCTCACGCCCGCCGCAAAGGGGGCTGCCATCACCGCGTTTGGCATCGAACCGCAGTGGCGGCGCAAAGGCTACGGCTCCTATCTATTAAAAGAAGCCTTGCGCGCCTACGCCGGATACGACCGCGAAAAGGCTACCGTATTTACCGCCCCGCTGCCCGCCGATGCCGCAGAGCTTGCGTTCTGGGCAAAGTTCGGCTTTGCGGCAGAAGGCAGGCAGCTGGTGCGCCGCCGCACGCCGGACCTGACCGCCGTCAAGTTCGTGCAGGACTTTCTGGCCGCACGGCTGGGCCGTCCGCGCCTTTGCATCGATGCTACCTGCGGCAACGGCGGCGACACGGCCTTCCTGTGCGGCATCACCGCGCCGGAAGGAAAGGTAGTCGGCTTTGACGTGCAGGAAGCTGCCATTGCATCCACCCGGAAGCATCTGGAGCAGCTGGGCGTGCCTGCCTCCCGGTATGAGCTGTACTGCCAAAGCCACGCAGACCTTTTACAGGTTGTGCAGCCCGGCACGGCAGATGCGGTGATGTTCAACTTTGGCTGGCTGCCCGGGGCCGACCACACGGTGTTCTCCACCGCGCAGAGCAGCATCCCCGCCCTGCAGGCGGCTTTGGAAGCCGTGCGCCCCGGCGGCGTGGTGAGCGCCATCCTCTACAGCGGGCAGGTCATTGGCACGGACGAAAAGCAGACGGTGCTGGAATATCTCCGGGCACTTCCGCTCAAAAGTTTTACCGTTCTGGTGTGTGATTTTGCCAACTGGGCCGAAACCGCTCCTCTGCCCTGCATCATCCTGAAAAAATAACGAAAACACTTGCATTATGGAGCGTTTTCGGATAAAATAGGGTACGTATGTGTAAAAATATACTCCTTCCGTCATCGCTGCGCGATGCCACCTCCCTCTGAGAGGGAGGCTTTGGCAGGGCGAGAAGCTTTTCCTTTTCGCCAGAGGCTCCCTCATTGAGGGAGCTGTCACGGCATCAGCCGTGACTGAAGGAGTTCCATCCATTTCAGGAGAAATACTAGTTTATGACAAATCGTGAAGAAATCGAGCGCCGCCGGACGTTTGCGATCATCAGCCATCCCGACGCCGGTAAGACCACTCTGACCGAAAAGCTGCTGCTGTACGGCGGAGCCATCAATCAGGCCGGCTCTGTCAAGGGCAAGCAGAGCGCCAAGCACGCCGTGTCCGACTGGATGGACATTGAGAAGCAGCGCGGTATCTCCGTCACCTCCTCTGTCCTGCAGTTCAACTACGCCGGAAAGTGCGTCAACATTCTGGACACCCCGGGCCATCAGGACTTCTCGGAGGATACCTACCGCACTCTGATGGCAGCCGACTCGGCGGTCATGGTCATCGACGCTGCCAAGGGCGTCGAGGCTCAGACCATCAAGCTGTTCAAGGTCTGCACCCTGCGCCACATCCCCATCTTCACCT
>OIPD01000410.1_pt1 | contig 9433 bp, 8 predicted proteins | sample 1585741 | NCBI WGS metagenome assembly OIPD01 (sample SAMN02674606, study PRJEB24791) | human gut metagenome, SKBSTL068 | isolation source: stool | host: Homo sapiens | place: USA | reverse complement strand
TGACTGGAGTTCAGACGTGTGCTCTTCCGATCTCTGCCATTGTGTCAGCATCGGCAGAGCTTTCATCTGTCACATTGGCACACGGCTCCCCGTCGCAGGAGGGATACCCATCGCCCGCCGCGAAGCCTTCGTCGCCGCCAACCGCTTCATTATAAACCTTTTCCTTGTCCATATCTGATGTATTATTTGATTTTCCACTCCTCTATTGTCCAAAATATATACCAACCGGCAGAAGCATCAGCCCAAAATGAAAATTGCAGGCCGTTTATCCATTTCCGGCAGCAGGGCCGAGCGCCACTCACGAACCGTCAGCGTGCGGATATACTCCTGCGGCGAGGTAATATCGACGGCCAGCGTAAGCCGCGTATCGGGGGCGCATACCTCGAGCAACTGCCCGAGCAGCTTCGCATTCCGGTAAGGAGCCTCGATAAAAACCTGCGACTGCCTCTCGCCGGTCGCACGCCGTTCCAGCGTCCGGATCGCCCGGGCCCGTTCGGGCGGTTTGACCGGCAGATAGCCGTTGAAGGCGAACGACTGTCCGTTCAACCCCGACGCCATCACTGCCAGGATGATCGACGAAGGACCGATCAAAGGCACCACGCGGATTCCGAGCCGGTGACACCGGGCCACCGCCAGGGCCCCGGGATCGGCCACTCCCGGCACACCCGCCTCGGAGATCACTCCGGCAGAACGCCCCGCAAGAATCGGACGCACCATCTCGTCCACAGCCCGGGCATCGGTCGTATGCTCGTTCAGCTCCCGGAACTCCAGGCTGTCGATCGGACGGCCGAAGCCCGCCTTCGACAGAAAACGCCGCGCCGAGCGGACATTCTCCACGATGAAATAATCCAGCGAGTCGATCACGGCCCGGTTCGCCGCCGGCAGCACGTCCCACACTCCGGTCCGCTCGTCGATCGGACAAGGCAGCAGGTAAAGGGTTCCCATATTCATTGCTCCTGGAGGTATATGCGTTTGACGCGTCCCGACACGGAGGTCATGATCTCATAGGGGATCGTATCGAGCACGCGGGCCATCGTCTCGAGGTCGTTGCCCGGCTCCGCCGAGAAAACCACGGCTTCGTCTCCCTCGCGCACGTCGGGCACGTCGGTCACGTCGATCATGCAACTGTCCATGCAGACCCTTCCGACGATGGGCGCAGGTCGCCCGCCCACACGCATCGCCCAGCGCCCGCATCCCAGGTGTCGGTCCAGCCCGTCGGCATAGCCGACCGGCACGGTCGCCACCACGCTGTCGCGGGAAAGCACGCCCGCGCAGCCGTACCCCACCGTTTCGCCCTCGGGCAGCCGCCTGAGCTGCACGATGCGCGTGCGCAGCGACGACACGGGGCGCAGTCCGTCGTTGTGCGAAAAGCCGAAGCCGTAAAGCCCCAGTCCTAAGCGGCACATGTCGAACTGCGCCTCGGGGAAGCGTTCGATGGCGGCAGAATTGGCCGTATGGCGAAGCACCGGATAAGGCAGCGCCTCCGCGATGCGGCGGCTCATGCGGTCGAAACGGGCGATCTGCGCACGGGTGTAGTCGTCCCGTTCGGGCATGTCCGAACAGTTGAGGTGCGAAAAGACGGAGGCTACGCGCACGCTTTCGAGCTGCGGCAATTCACGGCAGAGGGCGTCGAGCTCATCCTCGACAAACCCCAGCCGGTGCATGCCCGTGTCGAGTTTCAGGTGGATCGGATAGTGCCGCTCGCCGTAGCGGGCACAGGCGGCGGCGAAGTCGCGCAGCGAACGGAAATTGTAGATTTCGGGCTCCAGCCGGGCGGGAACCATCGCATCGAAACTCCCCTCGTCGGCATTGAGCACCACCACGGGCATGGTGATTCCCCTCTCGCGCAGCAGCACCCCTTCGTCGGCAAAGGCGACGGCCAGCCAGTGTACCCCCTGATGCCGGAGCATCTGGGCGACCTCGAAATCCCCCGCCCCGTAGCTGCCTGCCTTGACCATGGCGACCAGCCGCACGCCGGGCCGGAGCTTCGCACGGAAATAGTTGAGGTTGTGTATCATGGCATCCAGATCGACCTCCAGCACGGTCGTGTGGCTCTTGCGCTCCAGCAGGCGGCCGATGCGCTCGAAACGGCTCGCACGGCTGCCCTTGAGCAGGATGGCGCGGCCGGCCACCGCCTCGCGGTCGAGATGGGGCAGGTATTCGTCCGTGGAGCGGTAAAACACCGCCGGACAGGTGAAAAGCGCCGCATGGCGGCAGATTTCCGGCCCGATCCCCACCACACGGCCGACACCCGATGAGGCGACCAACTGAGCGACCCGGCCATAAAGCTCGTCGGGCATGAGGCCGCTTTGGGGAATGTCCGAAAGCACGAGGGTCGTGGGCCGACCCGCCGCGACCCCGTGCAGGTAGTCGAGGGCGATCGACAGGGAGTTGATGTCGGCGTTGTAGGCGTCATCGACCAGAATCGAATCGTGGATGCCGTCCTTCACCTCGAGCCGCATGGCCACGGGCTGCAGGCGTCGCAGGTCGGGGGCAGAATAGCCCATCGCGGCACAGAAAGCGCAGACCAACTGCGCGTTGCGCACCGAAGCGGCATCCGTGAAAGGCAGCCCTTCGACCGGGCAGGCCGCCGCGTCGCAAAGCAGGCTTGCCAGCACAAATTCCAGCGAACCGCCGTAGACCACCGTGCCCATGAGCATGGGCATCCACACCGGCAGGTCCAGCGACTGCACATAAATGCCATAGCCCATCCCCAGCACAAAATAGCCCGCCAGCACCGGAATGGTCTGCGGTGCGGCGGCACGCAGTGCCCGCCATACGGTGCTCTGCCACCTTGTCAATTGTTGTTCGGTTACGTGTTCCATTGGCCTTTCCCTCAAAATACGATGCCGGTTTCCTCTTTGGCCTCATTGCCGCCGATAAACCCATTCTCTCGATATGAATATGTCTGTATTATAACAGGTCTCAGGGCTTTTGCAAAGGTGTATCCCCACTGCTTTTGGCAGAACGACAGTTTTTTTCTTTAAATTTTATGCAATTTTTAACGGATACAAAGTGGCTCGCAGTCAGTGCTTTATTATTTTAATGCAGTAAAGGTTCTTTGCAGGATCCTGTTCCTGAACTATCCCTAAATGCCGGTTGTGCTTTCGTCATACTCATTTGACAGATGCCGTCTTTTCCGGTATCCTGTCCGTATCGCAAGGACGGCGGGCCGAAAACACCCGCCTTTTTTCGTTCATTCTGTATTTATTGGGAGGACATTTTATGGCAACCATGAAGGACATCATCCAGAGCCCGCTGCTGGCCCTGTTCGGCTCCATGGCGCTGGGTCTGTTCGCCAGCTCTGCCAGCGGCAGCAAGGTGGTCAAGGGCGGCATCAAGGGCGTGCTGCCGGTGCTCATCATCATGACGGTGCTCTCCCTCGCCGCACGCCTTGCAGGCTACGGCTCCGTGCTGGGCGGCCTTGTGGGCATCTTCATCATCGTGATGCTGCCCATCGGCATCCTTACCTCCTATGTGCTGTGGAAGAAGGGCAAGATCCAGGTAGTAGATAAAGAGCAGAAGTAAGGGGCAACAAAAGAACTCCCGGACATCCGTCCGGGAGTTCTTTGTTGCTTATTCTGCCTTTTCGTCCTTCTTGAGCATATCCAACTCGGGCATCAGCTCGGTGCTCACAATGGTGAGCATCTCCTCCAGCTTTGCACAGTCCTCGGGGGAGAAGCGCTCTCTTGTGCGCTCCACCACAGTGTGCAGGTAGGAATAGCTGATGTTGTAGTAATCGATATACTTCTGGGTGGGGCGCAGGTGATACTCGCGCCGGTCGGTGGTGGACTGGATCTTTTCCACATAGCCCTTCTTCACCAGACTGCCGATCTTATACGCCGCGTTGGGGGTGGAGATCTGCATCATGCGGGAAAACTCCGCAATGGTGGGTTCGCCCATGGCCATGATGCCCTCCATGCAGAAGGACTCCACCGTGGTCAGCGTGGCTTCCCGGGTGGCAAAACGCTGAAAAACGTTCTGGTAGAAATGCAGCTTGAATTTGGTGTATACGTCCTGAAATGCCTGTTCCAGCATAGGTCGTGTGCCTCCGATAGTTCATTTTATTTAAAAATACCACGTTTTGGCCGCGGCGCAAAGCGAAACAGCTGAATTTTTGGCAGGAATTTATTCTGCCGCCTTTTTGTTCGTGCGCACACGGATCACGCTGAGCACCACCAGCTCTACGGCAATGGCAACGGCCAGCAGGATCAGCGAGGTGAACAGGCTGCCATTTGCGCCAAGGAAAGCCTGTGCAATGCCCGTGATGACATAGCACACTGCCGCGCAGGAAGCCGCCGTAATGGCGTAGGGCAGCTGGGTGGACACATGGTTCACATGGCTGCAGTGGGCACCGGCGGATGCCATGATGGTGGTGTCCGAGATGGGGGAGCAGTGGTCGCCGCAGACGGCACCGGACAGGCAGGCCGCAATGGAAATGACCAGCATCTCGCCCTCCGGGAAGGCATGGCACACGATGGGGATGAGGATGGAGAAGGTGCCCCAGCTCGTGCCGGTGGCAAAGGCAAGGAACACTGCCACAAGGAAGATGATGACCGGCAGCATGTACTGCAGCGCTGCAGCAGAGCCACTCAGCAGGTTGGCAACGTAATATTTTGCGCCCAGCAGGCCGGTCATGCCGGACAGGGTCCATGCGAGGGAGAGGATCAGCATGGGGCTGACCATAGCCTTGAAGCCCTCGGGAATGCAGGCGGCAAAGTCCTGAAAGGTCATCACATTGCGCACGCGGTAGAACACAAAGGTGAACAGCAGGGCAATGCTGCTGCCCAGCACCAGACCTGCAGAAGCGTTGCAGTCCGCAAAGGCGGTAACGAAGTCCACGCCCTCAAAGAAGCCGCCGGTGTAGATCATGCCGAAGATGCAGGCCACGATCAGCACCAGCACCGGGGCGAGCAGGTCTGCAACATGGCCGCAGGTATCGGTGCCGTCGTCCACATCGTTGCCGTAGGGACGGTCGGCGGTGGTAAACAGGTCGCCGTTTTTGGCGTTGTCCTCGTTGAGCTTCATGGAGCCAAAGTCCGTGCCGGTGAAGATGAGGAACAGGCTCATCACGATGGTGAGCAGGGCATAGTAGTTATAAGGAATGGTGCGCAGGAACATGGTAAAGCCGTTGATGCCGGAGCCTTCCGGCACGCTGGAAGTGACCGCAGCTGCCCAGCTGGACACCGGCGCAATGATGCACACGGGTGCTGCGGTGGCATCGATCAGGTAGGCCAGCTTTGCGCGGGACACCTTCTGCCGGTCGGTGACGGGGCGCATGACAGAGCCCACGGTCAGGCAGTTGAAGTAGTCGTCCACAAAGATCATCACGCCCAGCAGCAGGGTGGCAAACTGCGCACCGGCCCGGGAGTGGATGTGGGTGGAGGCCCAGCGGCCAAAGGCGGCAGAGCCGCCGGCCTTGTTCATCAGGGCCACAAGGATGCCCAGCATGACAAGGAACACCAAAATGCCCACGTTGCTGCTGTCCGAAAGCTTGGCCACCATGCCGCCGTCCTCATTGAAGAACAGGGTGTTGATGGCCAGCTCCAGATTGCCGTTGGCATACAGCAGTGCACCGGATGCGATGCCCACCAGCAGAGAGGTGTACACCTCCTTGGTGTTCAGCGCCAGCACAATGGCGATCACCGGCGGCAGCAGCGAAAAGATGGTGCTGTATACCGCACAGGTATAGGTGGACGGGTCCGCGATCTTGCCGGGCGTTGCCGCTGTGCACCACAGCAGCAGGGCAAACACCAGCAGAGCTGCGAACCATGAAAGGTTCTTGTTTTTCATAACGGATTCCTCTTTTTTCAAATTTCCGGGGATGCATACCGCCCGCACAGCAGGAAAAACTATCCCCACTGAATGCAAGGGAGGTGTGCACCGCGCCGGACTATAAAGCGATGTATTTTGAGCTGTTCCGGGCCAGCGTGCAGGCCGCCCAGCTCTTGCAGGACGCGCAGAAGCGTGCCGAGCAGCACTTGCTGGAAGCTGACCCGCCGCCGATCCGATTGGAGCAAACAGAGCAGACGGATGAAGAATAGTTTTCTTCGGTCAGCGTCCTCGCCCTCTCAGTCACCTTCGGTGCCAGCTCTCCCAAGGGGAGAGCCTTTGGCAAAACCGGGAACTTTACCGTACTGCCAAAGCCTCCCGCTTTGAGGAAAGACTTCCCCCGGTCGGGGGAAGATGTCGCGTAAGCGACAAAAAGGGGAATCTGGCGCGTAAGCGCCTGAGAGGGCTATTCCTATTATAACAAAGTGGACCGCCCACTGCAACGAGTGGGCGGCCCGATAAGCGCTCTCTTCCGGGGGATTTACTTCTTTGCGAGGTACTTGCGAATATCGATGGCGACAGCCACGATGATGACAAGGCCCTGCACGATGTAAGTGTAAGAAGAGTTGACGTTCATGAACTGCAGAGCGACCTTCATCAGCTCGAAAACCAGCACGCCGACGAGGATGCCGGGGACCGTGCCGACGCCGCCGGTGGTGGAGACGCCGCCGATGGTGGAAGCCGCGATGGCGTCCAGCTCATAGCCCATTGCAGTGTTGACGGATGCGCCGCCGGACTTTGCAGCCAGCAGGCAGCCTGCCAGACCGAACATGCAGGAGGCCAGGATGTAGATGCGGATCTTGGTAGCGTGCACGTTGACACCGGCCACCTCAGCAGCAGCCTCGTTGCCGCCGATGGCGTACATGTACTTGCCGTGGCGGGTCTTGTTGTACAGGAACCAGAAGCATGCAGCCACCACCAAAGCGATCCAGATCAGCACAGGCACACCGATGATGGTGTTGGAGGCCAGAGAGGTGAAGTTTTTGTTCAAAGAGCCGATGGGGGTACCGCCGGTGTACACAAGGCAGATACCGTAGACCACCTGCTGCATACCCAAGGTAGCAATGAAGGGCTGCACCTTCAGGTAGCTGACCACCAGTCCGTTGCACAGACCCACGATGGCGCAGATGGCAATGACCAGAATGAACACCACGGGGGTGGACAGGGTGGGCATATTGGGGTAGAACTTGCCGGAAGCGCCTTCGGTCTGCGCAAAAATGCAGGCCAGACATGCGGCAAAACCAGCCAGACGGCCAGCGGACAGGTCGTTACCGGTGGTGATCAAACAGCCGGAAATGCCCAGAGCGATGATGTAGCGGATGGACACGTTCTTGAACAGGTTGATCATGTTGGTGCCGGAGAAGAAGTTGGGGTGCATGATGCCAACGATCAGAGTGATGGCCAGCATCATCATAATAATGGCGTTGTTGCTGAGCCACTTGCCCACAGCCTTGCCATTCAATTTTTTGGTAGCTTCCACGATAGACAGCCTCCTTATTTACTGATTTGCCGCAGCGGTGGGTGCGGTCTCGAACTGGGTAGCCAGCGCCATGATGTTCTCCTGCGTAGCGTCCTTGCCGTCGATAAAGCCGGTGATACGGCCATCGCACATGACCATGACACGGTTGGACATACCGATGATCTCGCTCATTTCGGAGGAGATCATGATAATGCTCTTGCCCTGCTTGGCCAGATCGGCGATGATGCAGTAAATTTCATACTTTGCACCGACGTCGATGCCGCGGGTAGGCTCGTCCAGAATGAGCACATCGGGGTTGTTGGCAAGCCAGCGGGCAATCAGCACCTTCTGCTGGTTGCCGCCGGAAAGGCTCTTGATCTGGGTCTTGGGGCTGGGCACCTTGATGGCCATTTTTTCCTTGTTGGTAGCCACCAGATCCAGGATCTTCTTGTTGTCCAGCATGATGGGGCCCTTGCGCAGGGCATCCAGCGATGCAATGGAGATGTTATCCGCAACACTCAGCACACCCATGATGCCGGTGGCACGGCGGTCCTCGGTCAGCAGAGCCACGCTCTTCCGGATGGCATCGCGGGGCTGCTTGATGTTGACCTCTTCGCCCTTGATCCACACCCTGCCGGAGGTGTGTGCACGCAGACCAAAGATGCCTTCCATCAGCTCGGTGCGCTGTGCGCCCACCAGACCAGCCACGCCCAGGATCTCGCCCTTTTTCAGCTCAAAGCTGCAATGGCGGAAGGAGCGCGGATGGATGGAGGTGAAGTCCTCCACCTTCATCATCACTTCCTCGGAGGGGTGGTTCTCCAGCGGCGGGAACAGATTGGACAGCTCACGGCCGACCATCTTGGCGATGATCTGCTCCTTGGTCATGTTGGCAACGTCCCACTTGCCGATGTAATGGCCGTCACGCATGATGGTCACTTCGTCAGCAATGACCTTGATCTCGTCCATCTTGTGGCTGATGTAGACCAGTGCAACGCCCTGCTCCTTCAGCTCACGCATGATGCGGAACAGCGATTCCACTTCATTGGCGGTCAGGGAGGAGGTGGGCTCGTCCAGGATCAGCACCTTGCAGTTTGCGGAAACAGCCTTTGCAATTTCCACCATCTGCATCTGTGCGATACTCAGAGAGCCAAGCTTTGCACGGGGATTGATCTCCAGCTTCAGCTTTTTCAGCAGCTCCTCCGTATCCTTGTACATTTTGGCGTGATCCACCACCGTAACAGGACCGTACTTTTTGGTGGGGTAGCGGCCCAGCCAGATGTTCTCGGCCACAGTACGTGCCGGAATCGGCTGCAGTTCCTGATGCACCATGGCAATGCCGCGGTTCAGTGCATCCAGAGGGGTGGTGATGGTAACTTTTTCGCCCTCGTATTCAATTTCGCCCTCGTCCATCTTGTAAATGCCAAACATGCATTTCATCAGTGTGGACTTACCGGCGCCGTTTTCACCCATCAGCGCCATGACCTTACCGGGGCGAAGCTCCAACTGGGCGTGATCCAGCGCTTTGACGCCGGGGAAGGTCTTGACCACGCCTTTCATTACCAGACGGTATTCTGACATTCCGCAGAGCCTCCTTATCTTGCAATTTGCAGGCCGCGCGGTGCGTCCTTTCTTTCCAAAAGAAGGCGCGTGCGCCCGAGAGAAATCTCGCACGCACGCGCTTTTAAGCTTTTACCAAGCCATAGGACTCACTGCGTACCTTGCAAACGTGAGTTTTGTGCCACAGGAATTAGAGGTACTGTGCTGCGTTCTCGGCAGTGACCTTGACGTAGTCGACCCAGTAGTACTCCTCAACGTCCTTGCCCTCAACAAACAGCTGAGTAGCCTCGGCAGCCTTGGTAGCCTGGCCCACGTCGTCGTTCAGAACGGTACCGGTCATCTTGCCGTCAACAACGTTCTGGACAGCCTCTTTCAGTGCGTCAACACCGACCAGGTAGATGTCCTTGCCAACGGTACGGCCAGCCTGCTCGATGGACTGCAGAGCGCCCAGAGCCATTGCGTCGTTGTTGCAGAACACAACTTCGATCTTCTCGCCGTACTGTGCCAGAGCGTTTGCAACGTCCTGCTGTGCGGTGGTCTGATCCCAGTTGTCCAGGTACTCGTACAGGCACTCAACTTCCTTGC
>OIPD01000398.1_pt1 | contig 9700 bp, 9 predicted proteins | sample 1585741 | NCBI WGS metagenome assembly OIPD01 (sample SAMN02674606, study PRJEB24791) | human gut metagenome, SKBSTL068 | isolation source: stool | host: Homo sapiens | place: USA | reverse complement strand
TCAGACGTGTGCTCTTCCGATCTGCGGTACATGGCACCGGTGTCCACATAGATATAGCCCATTTCAGCCGCCAGACGGCGTGCCAGCGTAGATTTGCCTGCACCTGCAGGCCCGTCGATCGCAACAGATACCATTTTATATCTTCTCCTTTTTTGAACTGAACGATTTAAAATGGCCTCCGCATTCGCTGTGGCCATCTTCAGCGGAAAATCATTTTAATATTTTTGCGCTCTGCGGAGCGCTCCAAACACATTTTCACCGGATGGGGTCGTAACGGAGAACTGCATTGCTACTCGTTCCCTTTGGGAACAGTTGCGCAGCGGTCTGTGAGACTATCCCGGCAACAACTCTTTTTGCGAAAACGTATTTTGAAAACGACCGCAGTCGTTTTCAAAATACAAATCAAAAAAATCTATTCCTATAAATATGCCCAGAGCAGCGCGGAGGGCATTTAAAATTGTTTTATCTGTAATTACAGATTATTTGCAAATGCCTGTGCAGTGCAGAAGGCGATCTGCAGGTTGTAGCCGCCGGTATAGGCATCCACATCCAGCACTTCGCCTGCAAAGTAAAGGCCCATCGCCTTTTTGCTCTGCATGGTTTTGGGGTCCACCTCCCGCACGGACACGCCGCCGCTGGTGATCACCGCGTGGGCCAGATCGCCCCGGGCATCAATGGACACCCGCCAGTGCTTCATCAGCTGCACCAGCTCCCTCTTCTGCTCCCGGGTGATCTGGTTTGCCTTGGTAGCCGGGTCGATGCCCCAGCGCGCCACCATCACCGGCTGCATACTGGAGGGCAAAAGCTTTACCAGCGCGCCCTGCGCCGCATGGTTTGCCAGCAGGGCAAAATCCCGCGTGATGCGGTCGTAAAGCTGCTCCTCGCTGAGAGCGGGCTTGAGGTCGATCTCCGCATGATACTTGTGTTTTTTCATGTCGCCCAGATGGCTGGATGCGCTCAAAGTCAGCGGGCCGCTGATGCCAAAATGAGTGAACAGCATTTCGCCCTGCTCGTCAAAAATGGCCTTGCTGTCCTCGAACAGGGTCAGGGTGACGTTTTTCAGCGCCAAGCCCATCATCTTTTTGCAGTCCGCGTCATGGCTCACAAGACTGACCAGACTGGGCACCGGCTCGATGAGGGTGTGCCCGGCCTGCTGGGCCAGTTTGTAGCCGTCGCCGGTAGAGCCGGTGGTGGGGTAGCTCACGCCGCCGGTGGCCACCAGCACGGCATCCGCCCGGTACTCCCGGCCGGAGGTGCCCCGCACACCGATGCACCGCAGTGCCGGGCCTGCCTTTTTCTTTTTGGGGTGGCGCGGGTTTTCCGGTGCGGCGGGAGCTGCTTCCGGCTCCGGTGTTACCTCTTCCAATAGCAGCTTTTTCGCGCCGTCATGCACGAGTTCAGCATCCTGCGCATAGCGCAAAAGAGCCTGCCGGATCTCCTCGGCCTTGTCGGATACCGGGAACACCCGGCGGCCGCGCTCCACCTTCAGCTCCACGCCAAGGCCCTCGAACAGTTCCATGGTCTTTGCCGGTGGAAAGGCCCCCAGCGACGAATACAGAAAGCGCGGGTTGGTGCGCACATGGCGCAGAAACTCCTCTGCCGGGCAGTCGTTGGTCACATTGCAGCGGCCCTTGCCGGTGACAAGGATCTTCTGGCCGGGCTTGTCCATGTGTTCCAGCACCGTCACCTGATGCCCCTGCCGCACGGCGGCACCCGCCGCCATCAGTCCTGCCGCGCCTGCGCCGACGATCAATACTTTCGCCATCCGTTTTCTCTCCCATCGCCTAATAATACGAGTATATCATACCAGAATCGGCACTCAAAAGCAATGTTCTGCCGTATTTCTACCAATTACAACAGCTGGACAAGGATGCTGTTCTGCACGATGAGACCCGCCGGGGTCAGGGCAAGGGTGCGGCCATCAAAGCTTGCATAGCCCGCCCGGACGCAGTTTTGCACAAAGGCCAGCTGTGCGGTGGAAAATTCTTTTCCGTAAAGTTTTTTGTATGCATCCAGCGAAAGGCCTTTGCGCAGACGCAGCTGTAAAATAAGGTAGTCCTCTGCGCCGCAGCTGCCGTCCATCACCGGGGCGGCGGCATCATTCAGGAAAGCGGCGGTGTCCGGCGGGTAGTAGAACCGTCTGCCGCCCATGCAGGAGTGCGCCGCCGGGCCAAGGCCCAGATAGTCGCCGCAGTCCCAGTAAATGAGGTTGTGCCGCCCCTCATAGCCGGGCTTTGCAAAGTTGGAGATCTCGTACTGTTTGTAGCCGTGGTGTTCCAGCTGTTCCACTGCATAAAGGTAAAAATCGGCGGCTTCATCGCCGGTGGGCAGGCCTTCGGGCGGATGTTTACCAAAGGCCGAATCCGGCTCGATCTTCAGCAGATATGCCGAAATATGGGTAGCCCCACCACCCTCGATCAGTTCCAGCGTTTCGTCAAACTCAGCTTCGGTGTAGTGCGGCAGTGCCAGCATGATGTCGCCGCTGATGTTCGCAAAGCCTGCGCGCTGCGCGGCGGCAAATGCAGCCCGCGCCTGCTTTGCCGTGTGCGGTCTGCCCAGCGTGCGCAGCTGGGTATCCCGGGCAGACTGCACCCCGAAAGAGATGCGGTTCACGCCCGCCTCCCGGAAGCCTGCAAGGCTTTCTTCCGTCACCGTCTCCGGGTTTGCTTCCAGTGTGATCTCGGCCCCCGGCATCGGCCGGGCCGCATCGATCAGCCGTTTTGCCTGCTCCGGGCGCAGCAGGCTGGGCGTGCCGCCGCCAAAATAAAGGGTGTCCGGCTGCAGAGGTGCTTCCGGCGCAAAGCGGGAAAGCTCCCGCAAAAGAGCATCCACATAAGCTTCCGGTACGCCGCGCTCACCGGGATGGGAATAGAAATCGCAGTACCTGCATTTGGAAAAACAGTAGGGTATGTGTAAATAAAGCCCAAGAGACATACAATATCACAGCCTTTTTCATGAAACGTTCATTTCTATGCAGTATACTATATTCCGTAGACCGGAGCAAGGAAAAAGTGTTCCGGCAGAAAGAGACTGGAGGAGTCCCATATGGATTACAATTACAATGGTTACGATCGAGGCTACACGGAGCCTGCCATGACCTCGGCTGACTATATGAACCGCACCTACCGCTGGATGGCGGTAGGCCTGCTCATCACCTTTGCAGCGGCGTTCGTTACAGCCGCTACCCCGCTGCTGTACGTCGTCAACTCGCTGTATCTGGTGTTCACCATCGCAGAGCTGGTGCTGGTGTATGTGCTCAGCTCCCGCGTGCAGAACATGTCGGTGGGCGGTGCAAGAGCCACCTTCTTTGCCACCTCGCTGTACTTTGGCCTGATGGCCGTCTACGGCACTACTACCCACAAGGATCTGTCCGGCTGGGGTCCCAAGCTGATGATGGGCCTGTTCGCGCTCATCATCACCGGCTTTGTGGGCATGCTGTTCGGCATGAGCTTCCTTACCACGGTGCTGTACAGCGCTGTCGGTCTGGTGGTGTTCATGCTGCTGACCGCCTACGACACCCAGAAGCTGAGCCAGATGTTCTCCTACTACGCCTATGACGGTGAGCTGGCCGAGAAGGCTTCCATTTACGGTGCACTGACGTTGTATCTGGACTTCATCAACATCTTCCTGTATGTTGTGCGCCTGCTGGGCATGAACAGCCGCCGCCGCAACTGATTTTTGATCCGCAAAGGCTCTCCCGAAAAGGGAGGGCCTTTTTGTTTGGTAATATCATTTAGAATATCCTCCGCTTCGCTCTGGGTATCAACACAGAAGGCCACAGAGGGAAGATGCATTTTCCGGCTGCAGCCCTTCCCGTGAAAGTGCAGCCCAGCCAGACCGCGGTCTGACCGGTTCTGCATCACTATAAATGCAATTCCGCTATTATGGCCAGAATGAAATGGAGGCCATTTTAAATCGTTCCGTGCATAAAACCTGCCCTGCTGTCCCACACTAAGCCCAGAAGCAATGCGTACACAATGCAGCAGATGGGAGTAACGACAATGGAGCAGATCAAAAAGTTTTTGCGCAGCAGGGGCTTTACACTGGCACTGCTGGCCTGTCTCGTCGCAGCCGCAGCGGCGGGCGTGTGGGCAGTGCGCACCGTGCGGGATGAACTGAAAAAGAGCTACGACGACCTGACGACCCCGCAGGAAGAACCTGCACCGGAGCCGCAGCTCACCCTTGACCCACAGGAGGACGATGTATGGCAGCAGCCCGTGACCGACGCCGCAGAATCTGCGGCAAATGTACCCAAGCCCGCATCCTCTGCGTCTTCTTCTGGGGCGCAGTCTGGCTCTGGTTTGGTGCACGAACCCTCCGCACTGCAGGGCGCATCCTCGCCTGCCAGCAGTTCAGCTGCGCCTGCCTCCACGCAGCCCGTCTCGGGCAGGGTCTTGAACGCCTACAGCGGCGATGAGCTGGTGTACAGCAGCACCCTTGGCGACTGGCGCACCCACAACGGTGTGGACTACGCCTGTGCGCAGGATGCACAGGTGTGTGCTCCCGCCGCCGGTAAGGTGACCGCTGTGGACACCGATAGCCGCTGGGGCAGTGTGGTGTGCATCGAGGACAGCGCCGGGCACCTGTGGCGGGTGTGCGGCACAGCCGACCCCACGGTGCAGACCGGCGATGAAGTGAGTGTGGGCCAGATACTTGGCCGTGCAGGCAGCATTCCCAACGAATGCGCCGAGGAGACGCATATCCATCTGGAAGTACTGCAGGGTGAGCAGTACCTTGACCCGGCAAAGCTGCTGAACTGATGCAGTTTGCCGTATCCCCTTCGTATTTTTCAGTAAAATATTCCAAGCAGCAAAAAATCGGAAAGGCCGTTCTGGTCTTTCCGATTTTTCATTCTATAGGATAGATGCAGGCTCAGGCATTTTCCAGCTCAACCACCGGCCAGCCCAGAAGGCGGATGGCTTCGCGGTCGTGGGTAGCCAGCAAGACAGGCTTTTCTCCGCAGCACTCCCGCAGCAGCGCCGCAGCAGCGGCAAGGGTGTCCGGGTCCATGCCGGTAAAGGGTTCGTCTAACAGCAGCGTATCGCTGGCGGCCCACAAAGCCCGCAGCAGAGCCGTGCGGCGCTTCTGTCCGCCGGAAAGCCGTACTGCAGGCAGGGCCAGTGCGGCAGCATCCATGCCAAACTGTTGAAAATCTTTTATGATTTGCTCCTTGTATTGTTCCGCACTGCCGGGCAATACCAGCGTCACGTTCTGCACAGCTGTCAGCTGCGGGCAGAGCCGGTCTTCCTGAAACACTGCTGCCACCCGGCCAACGCCCTGTACTATGCCAGAAGTGGGTTCTTCCAGCCCCATAAGGATGCGCAGCAATGTGGTCTTGCCCCAGCCGCTGGGTGCCCACAGCACCGCCGGGCCTTCCACCGTGAGGCAGAGATCCCGGAACAGCGTTTTCTCCCCGAACTGTTTTGTCAGATGCTTGATGGTCAGCATTGCGGCACCTCCCCGGTCACGGCGCGGGTCACGCAGTCCAGAAGCAGCAGGAACAGCTTTTCAAACCCGGCGCTGAGCAGGATGATCACAAACGTCCATGCGAACAGCTCCCCGGTGGAAAGGGTGATCTTGGCCCGGTAGAGTGCATCGCCGATGCTGCCATTGGGCAGGCCGATCACCTCAGCGGCTACGCCGCTCTTCCAGCAGATGCCAAGGGCCACACTGCACCCCTGCCGGAAAGCCGGCAGCACCGCAGGCAGCCACACAGCCCGCAAGCGGCGGGCAAACGGCATGCGGAACACTTTTGCCATTTCCAGCAGCTGAGGGTCTGCGCTCCGGATGCCGGTGCGCACCGCACCGTACAGCACGGGCAGCACCATTAAAAAGCTGATGAGCACCGAAAGCGATGCTCCCCGCACCCACACCAGCGCCAGAATGATAAAGCTTGCCACCGGCGTGGCTTTGACCAGCTGCAGCACCGGAGCAAGCAGCACATCTGCCGTGTGCCACGCCTGTGCGGCCACAGCCAGCACGATGCTTACGGCCACGCCCAGCCCAAAACCCAGCAGAATGCGCCCGGAGCTGAAACCCACCCGCTGCCAGAACTCTGCCTGCGGCAAAAGCTGCAAAAGAGTGCGCACCGCCTGCACCGGCGAAACAAGGAACACCTCCTGTCCCACCGCCATGGCGGCGCACTGCCACACCGCCAGCCAGAAGGCCGCAGCGCCCAGCCGCTGAAAAAATTGTTTATGTCGCTTCATAAACTTACCTGCTCCTGATTACAAATAAATGCAGGACGGCAGGGAATTTCTTCAGCGAATGATCCGAGGATAGGACCCTGTTGCCATAAGGCAACAGGGCGGGAGCTAGAAGCCCCGAATTTCGCGGAGAAAGCGCCCTGATAGCCTGCTCAGTTCTACATTATACATTATAATACCATATCTCTTTCCAAACGCCAATGACCCGTGCATCATGATGCATAAGAGCTTATCATGCCTGTCATTACTTTTCTTCATGTTTTTCTTTCTTGACATGAAATCAATAAAACGATAAACTGAACTGTATGAATCTCTGTCATCTTTGATGCAAGAAAGAAATGAGGTGTCTGTCCTATGCAGAAGCTTTCCGGCAAAAATCTGCTTCTGGTCGGCTTTACACTGTTTTCCATGTTTTTTGGTGCCGGGAACCTAATCTTCCCGCCGCATCTGGGCGCACAGGCCGGTACCAGCCTCTGGCCTGCCTTTGCGGGCCTTGCCGTCAGCGCCGTCGGCCTGCCCATTGCGGGCGTGGTGGCTGTGGCACGGGCAGGCGGTCTGGATAAGCTTGCCGGCCGGGTGCATCCGGTGTTCGCCATGGTGTTCACCATTCTGGTGTATCTTTCCATCGGGCCCTGCCTTGCCATCCCCCGCACCGCCAGTACCTCCTTCCAGATGCTGGTGCCGCTGATAGGCGGCGGTACCGGGCTGCAGCTGGCCTACTCGGTGCTGTTTTTTGCAGCGGCCTTTCTGGTGGCGCTGCGGCCGGAAAAGCTTACCGACTGGCTGGGCCGCATCCTCTGCCCCTGTCTGATCGTGCTCATCGTGGTGCTGTTTGCCGGGTGTCTCATCCATCCGCTGGCGGCACACTACGGCACACCCAGCGCAGAGTACGCAGCCCTGCCCGCTGTGCAAGGCATCCTGTACGGCTACCAGACCATGGACACGCTGGCCGGGCTGAATTTTGGCGCGGTCATTGCCCTGAACATCCGCGCCCGGGGTGTCACAGAAAGCCGTGCCGTGGAAGGCGGCACCATCCGGGCCGGTTTTATTGCAGGCGGGCTGATGCTGGTGGTCTACGCCATGCTGGGCCACGCCGGGGCCGAGACCGGCACGGTGTATCCGGGCCTTGCCACCGGTGCCGAGGTGCTCACCGCTCTGGCACAGCAGCTGTTCGGTCGGGCGGGCCTTGTGCTCATTGCGGCCATCTTTGTCATTGCCTGCTTCAACACCTGCGTGGGCCTGATCGCCTGCGTGGGTCAGTATTTTCATCAGCTTCTGCCCCGCATCCCCTACCCTGCCCTTGCCGCTTTTTTTGCTGTGGCCAGTATGCTGGTATCGAACCTCGGCCTTGCTGCCATCATCCGGCTGTCCACTCCAGTGCTGAACGCCATTTATCCCGCAGCCATCGTGCTGATCCTGCTTTCCTTTATGCCGGGCCTTGAAAAGCACCGGGCGGTGTATCCGCTGTGCATGGGCCTGACCGCCCTGCAGAGCATCGCCGCTGCGCTGCCGCTGGGGGCAGTATCTGCCGCCGCCAACGCTCTGCCGCTGGGCAGCATGGGCTTTGGCTGGGTGCTGCCCGCAGCGGTGGGACTGGCAGCCGGACTGCTTTTAAACAAATCTGATCTGCAATAAAATAACCTGAAAGGCCCGGTTCCCATGTTACAGGGAGCCGGGCCTTTGCTATTTACTGCAGTTTTTTGCGTTTTTCGTAGTCGTTCAGGGCGGCAAGCGCTTCCTTTGCCATGGGCACCAAAGCTATCATGTTGAAAATAGTCATCAGGCCGATGCCCACGTCGCCCAGATCCCACACCACCGTGTAGGCCTGCATACCGCCGATCACCAGCATGGCCAGCGCGATCAGCTTATACACGGTCTGGCTCCACCAGTTGTCGCCGCACAGATAGGCCACATTGCCGCGGGCATAGTACAAAACGCCCAGAAAGGTGGAAAAGCTGAACAGCGCCAGCGTGGCCGCAATGAACACGACACCAAAGCCGCCCAGATGGTACTGCAGGGCAGTCTGCAAAAGGTCCATGCCCGCAAGTCCTTCTGTGATCTCCTGCGGCACCAGCAGCATCAAAAAGGCCGTGCAGCTGCAGATCACCACCGTATCGATCAGCACGCCCAGTGCCTGCACAAAGCCCATCTTGACCGGGTCGTCGCACTCTGCGGCGGCAGCTGCACAGGGTGCCGAACCGCTGCCCGCTTCGTTGGAGAACAGGCCGCGCTTGACACCGTTCATCAGCACAGCACCAAAGCCGCCAGCCACGGCCTGCCGCAGACCGAACGCTTCCGCAAAGATGCGCCCGAACACCGCCGGGAGCTTGGGCAGGTTGAACAGCACGATGCCCACGGTGATGACAAAATAGCACACCGCCATGATGGGCACCATCACGTCCAGACTTTTCACGGTGGCATTCTTGCGCAGCACGATCACCGCCGCAATGGCCGTGAGCACCAGTGTGGTAGTAAGCGGCGGAATATGGAACGCATTTTCAAACGCGGAACTGACCGAGTTGGAGATCACCTGACTGATGCCGCACCAGCAGATGAGGCCAGACACCGCAAACAGCGCCGCTACCACAGAGCGTTTGAGCTTTTTGCCGCGCCTGCGCTCCGCCAGCACATGCAGATAGTAGGCCGGGCCGCCGCGCCAGCCGCCGTACAGCGGGTCGGGCTGGCGGTATTTCTGGGCAAGGGTGGATTCGATAAAGGAGGTGGACGCACCCAGAATGGCAGTGACCCACATCCAGAACACCGCACCGGCACCGCCTGCAGAAACAGCGGCCACCACGCCCACCAGATTGCCCATGCCCACGCGGGTGGCGGTGGAAACGACCAGCGTCTGGAAGGAGGAAAGGCCGTCCCTGCCTTGCTTTTTCTCGCACACGGCGGCGATCATATCCCGGAACAGCCGCACCGGCAAAAGACGGGTGCGGCAGGTGAACCAGATGCCCGCCGTGAACAGCAGCACCACCATGAAGGAAATGCCGATGCCGCCGCCCAGCGGGATGGTGAACAGGTCGCCCCACAGCAGGCGATAGACGGATTCGATAAGATTTACCAGCAAGGCAGATTCCTCCTGTAGATCAATGGAATGAAGACGATAACTTCATTATAGTACAGTACAGAAGAATTGTAAAATCTAAAATATTGATAGAAATAATCGATGGAACAGGATAACTTGACAAATCACATAGCTTCGATTATACTACAAACAGAAGGGGCGCTGACTGCAAAGGTCAGCTTTCCATCCCGTTAGTCAAAAAGATTGACCGCTCGAGTTGGGGAACTGTGAGGCGGTCAATCTTTTTTGTTATCATCGCTTTTCATCTGGGAAAACTTTGCCATGACCTCAACGGTCAGACGAATCACATCCACGATCAAGCTCAGCAACGCAAGAATGAACGTGAGCAATGCGAGAGTCTCCAGCAGATTCATTCGATATCCCTCCCTTCGCCTTCAAGGCTCCGGGCAGGGGACTTAGATCG
>OIPD01000382.1_pt1 | contig 10000 bp, 7 predicted proteins | sample 1585741 | NCBI WGS metagenome assembly OIPD01 (sample SAMN02674606, study PRJEB24791) | human gut metagenome, SKBSTL068 | isolation source: stool | host: Homo sapiens | place: USA | reverse complement strand
CAGCTTGCCTGCAAATTCAGCGCCCAGAGAATAGGCCTGATAGCCCAGCACTGCACCACCGACAACAACAGTAGTGCCGATCACGATGGGGCCAACGATATCGGGCTCGTCATCTTCAATGGATGCATCCTGTGTCATGGCTTTCAGGGTCACGGCCTTTGCAGGCATCTCAAAGGCAAAGCTTTCCTTATCCTGATAAGCGTTCGGATCATCCAGGCCGGTGATATCCCAGTGGCCAAATTTCAGACCGCTATCTGCAAAAGCATCCTTATCAAATGCAACACTCACCGTTGCACCCTCGGGGACATTAAAGGAACCGTCCTCGTTGGCATTCTTTTTAACAATCTCGGTGATATCCTCGGGGTCAGCACCATTCTTGCCGGGCACTGTTACGCTGGTGATAACGCCGTCCTTCAAGGTCAGCGGGTGGCAGACCGGAGCATTGGGGTCGAACTCCCAACCGGCATGGAGGGTGATGTCATCCATAATTGCGGTATCTTTCACAACAAAGAGCTGGTCATCGTCGGTGTACCAGCCGGTGAACTTGTAACCCGCACGGGTGGGATGATTGATGGCATTCAGATCGTTTTCAGTCAGTTCGTTTGCCTTGGTATCAGTGATTTTTTCGGTCTTATAAACCGGCACCTCAGGGTAGTCGGTCTTGCCGCCCCTGGCATCAAAGGTCACCTTGCAGAGGTAAAGAAAATTGCGATTTTTCAGTACATTATAGCCTTCAAGATTTTCTGCGTGATCCCTGTCGTTGTTGTAGTAGATGGCACCAATGGGGTTAATGGGGTTTCCGTGATAGTCCCATTTACGTCCAGCCGGACAACCAATCAGACAGTTTCCGAAAGAAGCCAATCCAGCAGGGAGCGTAATGGTTTCCAGCTTGTAGCAACTTCTAAAGGCATCATCGCCGATCGTCGTAATATTCTCACCTAACGAAAGCGTTTCAAGCTTCTGGCAGTCCCAAAAGGCGTACTCCCCTATCGATGTGGCAGCGTCTTTGATGGTAAAAGAGTCCATCCCGTAGCAACGCCCAAAGGCCTGTTTGCCGATGGAAGTAACGCTTTGTGGAATGGTGACGTTATTCAGAATACGGCAATCATCAAAGGCATAATCGCCGATCTTCGTAATTTTTTCACCTAATGAAAGCGTTGTAAGTTTAAGGCATTCATTAAAGGCCCAGTCTCCTATTGATGTGGCAGCGTCATCGATGGTAAGAGATTGCAAGGCACGGCATTGTGCAAAGGCAGCCTCACCGATGGAAGTGACGCATTGCGGAATGGTGACGGACTGAATTTTGGTATGATGAATGTCGTACAGTGGGGAGTCGAAATCATCGGTGGAAAATGAATCTTCTCCCAAAACGGTTACAGTGTAGTTGCCCAACTTTTCGGGTATTTCGATGTCGTAGGGGCCAGTGTTTTTTGGATCAACAGGTCCACGAAATTCTGTGATGGTTGCAGTACTGCCGCCTGCATTTACCGTATAGGCATACTTGTAATCGCCAACGCTAATTTCTTGTTCAGTTGACGATGGCGTGTCTGCTGCAAATGCCGTGACTGCCGACAGGGGCAGCATGGTGATCATCATGCAGACCGCAACCAATAAGCTGATCAAACGCTTAGGTCTCATAATTCTTTACTCCTTTTCCATGATATTCCCAAAAAACTCTCTCTATTTCAGCCAAAACAAAAGAGCGCCGCACCGGCCAAACGGCTGGTACAACGCTCTGAACCCTTGTAGACCCGCTGCGCGCTCGCTCTCCTGAAGGGAAGCCGACGCATCTTCACAAGGAGGTGCAAGGTTTCATATTACCTTACCCGGAGAGAATAACGTGCGGCTGGCTACCATATTACAGGCCTTTTCGCTTTGCGTCGCAGCCTTTCGACTGGCTTGCCGATTCTTCCGTTTTTAGCGGGAATAGCATATTGCACAGGATAAAATACTCTTTTTTTGTCAATATGACGAAAATAGATTTGGAAAAGTATACAAAAAAGGAACGTATAATGTTGAAAACATAATGAGAACAAAATCGTGCAGCAGAAAAAGATCTGCCTGATTTTATGGAGAATGCAGTGCAAGAAAAATGCCCCTGACCGAAAGAAGCCGGTCAGGGGCATTTGGGGTTGCTGCAACGGGCAGGGTCAGTGCCTGCGCTCGTACTTCAGGCGCTCCCGCAGCTCATCCAGAGAGCGGTGCTTTTCGCCGTGGCGCAGCTTGGGGTAAGCGCGGAGCATACGGCCCTTGCCAAAGTACTTGGAGCTCCGGGTGCGGGCGCGCATCTCCTCGCTGCGGGCCTGCAGCTCCTCGGCCAGCTGTTCCAGACGGAGCAGCTCTGCCGTGCGCTCTGCGGTGCCCCTGGCAGCCAGCTTGACGGCAGTGGCGGCCTCAGAGGCATTGAGCCGGGCCTCCTGGGAGGACTTGCGGGCGGCCTCCATGGCCTCGTCGGCCTTGGCGCGCAGGGCGGCAGCGGCATCCCGGGGGCTCAGTTTGGCGGCATTGTCCCGGGCCTCGGCAGCCGCCAGCTTGAGCTGCAGGCGGCTCTCGTCCATCTTCTGGTCCACATCCATGGCGGTGGTGCCCAGCAGCTCGGTCATGGCATCGGACACGGCGTGCATACTGTCGGCCACCTTTTCCAGGGCATCCAGCTCACGGGCCAGGTCAGAGGCCGCAAAGGCGGTCACGACCACGTCGGCGGCGTAGCAGGCGTACAGGATGCACATGAGGACAAAGCCCACCATCTGGGGGACCATCTCCACAAAGCCCGCGATCACGGGGTGAACGGCCTTCATCACCACAATGGTGCCCACGCCCCACAAAAGGGAGAACTCCAGGCAGATATATCCGCCGATGTTGAAGGGGAAGTCGCTGTAATCCCACCACCGGGTGTGGTAGAGCTTGTAGAGCGCCCAGCCGCCCACCAGCTCCAGCACGCTGGGCAGGATCACGCCGCCGATATAGAGCAGCAGCAGGTTGTCTGCCAGCGGCGAAAGGGTGAACAGCACGATGATCATGCCAAAGCCGTAGATGGGGCAGACCGGGCCGTTCAGAAAGCCGCGGTTCACCAGCTGGCCGGTGGAAACGGCGGCATAGATGACCTCCAGGCACCAGCCCAGGCAGGAGTAGATCAGGAAAAACGCCAGGATCTGATACAGCGAAAAGCCGCAGACCATGGTGTTGACAAAAAAGGACATCTTACTCCTCCTTTGCGGCGGCAGCGGCTTCCTCCGCAGCCTTCCTCTTTTTCAGGACCTTGGGTTCGATCCAGGTCACGGCGGCATCGCCGGGCAGCTTTCTGGCGATCAGGGCCTTGATCTTGATGCCCATCTCGGTGAACATCCCCTCGTGCTCGGTGCGGATGTTCCACTCCGGCTCGTTTTCGTGCAGGTCAAAGGTCTTCCAGGTGATCTCGTAGCCGGAAGCAGGGAAATACTCCAGGCTGTCGCGGAACAGGTCGTCGTCATCGGTCTTGAAGTAGATCTCGCCGCCGTCCTTCAGGAATTCGCGGTACTGGATGAGCTGGCGGGGATAGGTGAGCCGGTGCTTGTTGGAGGAAGCGTTCTTGCTCCACGGGTTGCAGAAGTTGATATAGATGCGGCTGACGGTATCCTGGGCGGTGAGCACGCCCTTGATGCGCTCGATGTCGGTGCTCATGATCTTCACGTTGTCGATGGGGCGGCCTGCCTCGGTGTAAGCGGCCTCGATCTTGCGCTTGGCAAGGATCAGCACCTTGTCGGTGATGTCGATGCCCAGATAGTTGTTTTCCGGGTGGGCGCAGGCCAGCTGGGAGAGGAAGCCGCCCTTGCCGCAGCCCAGTTCCAGCACAAAGGGCTGCTCCGGGCGGGCATACTGGGCGTGCCACTTGCCGCCCCAGATCAGCGGCTCGTGCACATGGAAGTCGGCTGCCATCAGCTCGTCGTGGGCATAGGGTTTGAAACGCATTCTCATAGTTTGTTGTTCTCCTTAAAATTAACGTGGCTCGCCCTCTCAGGCGCTGACGCGCCAGCTCCCCCAAAGGGGGAGCCCTTGGCAAAGCCGGAAGGTTTTCCGTACTGCCAAAGCCTCTCCCTTTGGGAGAGGTGGCTTTGCGAAGCAAAGACGGAGAGGGCGAGGATGCTTACAAATTCTGCTCCCGCAAAAATTCCTCCACCTGTTCCGGTGCAGCGGCGCAGCTGCCCTGACAGATGCCGGGCTTGCCGCCGCCGCGTCCGTTCAGGGCGGCGTTCAGGGCTTTGGTCAGGGCGCGCACATCGCCGTCTGCCTGCGCGATGCAGTAGCCGGTGCCCTTTTCGGTGGGGGTCAGGGCGGCGCAGAGACCGGTGGTGGCTTCGGTCAGGCGCACCGCCAGCCGGTGCAGGCCGTCCGGGTCAAGGCCGGGCACTGTGCGGATGGCATCCTCACCGGGGTTTGCCAGCTGGGCAAGTGCATCGAACAGCTGAGAACATACGCCAAAGTGTGTAAACTTGAGCGCAGTATACTCATCGTAGACGCGATGCACCGCCACAGCGGTCTGGTCGGCCTTGGCCGAGAGCAGCGCCCCGATCTCTGCCTGCCGCTGGCGCATAGCCTGTGCAGCAAGCAATGCCCGCTGGCCGCACACCACGCTCAGCCGCACGCCGCCTTTGTAGTTCTCGCTGGCCAGAATTTTGATCTGTCCCACCTGTCCGGTGGTGCGGGTGTGGGTTCCGCAGCAGGCGCAGACATCCGCACCGGGAATGGTCACGATGCGCACCTGCCCTTCGATCTCTTTTTTGGAGCGGTAGACAAGGGCGGCAAGCTCCTCCCGGGTGGGGTAGCTGACCAGCACCGGCACATCCTGCCACACGATGCGGTTGGCGGCAAGCTCGGCTGCCTGCAGGCCCTCGGCAGAAATGGGCACACTGGTGTCCATGCGCACAGCCTCGGAACCGATGTGGAAGCCCACGTTCTCGGCCCCGAACATCTGGTGCAGGATGCCGGAAAGGATGTGCTCACCGGTGTGCTGCTGCATTTTGTCAAAGCGCCATTCCCAGTCGATGCAGCCGGAAACGGCAGTGCCGGGAACAGCGCTTTCCGGCAGAGCGTCCACGCTGTGCCAGAGGATGCCGTCATGCTCGTGCACAGCGGTCACATTCAGCGTGGCACCGTCCGGCAGGGTCAAGGTGCCCCGGTCGGCAGGCTGACCGCCGCCCTCCGGGTAGAACAACGTGCCGTCCAGCGCAATGCGCCCGCCGCCGGTCTTTTCGTCCGGCTCTGCGGCAAGGATGATGCTCTCGCACTGGGTGCGGAAAGCGTCCTGTTCAAAATATTTTTCTGTGCGCTGCATGGCGCGGGTACCTCCTGTTCAGGGTGCAGTTTGACGATTTAAAATGGCCGCCGCAGGCTCTGGCCATATTCAGCGGAAAATTTATTTTTATTTTTGCAGAATTGGAACGACTGCGGTCGTTCCAATTCTGCTTTTTCACGCAAGGGGCCGTAAAGGCCAACAACAAAAGAGATTTTACTGCATCTGCCGGTTTCGGCCCTTCTGGTGAAAATGCGTTTGGAGCGGCCCGCGTTTGCGCAGCAATGAAAGCCCCGGTGGGGCTTTTAAGCGGCGAGCGGTCTGCGTCAGCAGATGGCGGGGCCTTGCCCCGACAAGTTCCGCAGGCCGCGACAAACGCGAAATAAAAAATCTGGATTCCGCTGAACATAGCCAGAGCGAAAGCGGAGGCTATTTAAAATCGAAAAAGGGATACACACCCAGTTTAAAAATAAGTATACCACGTTTTTTGCCTGTGGAAAATAGTCTGCGGATATGTTATGATAGGAAACAACGATATTCCCATAAAATGTTAAAAATGAGGAAGGTAATAGCATGCGTGAAAGTGGAATCCTGATGCCGGTGTCCAGCCTGCCCGGCCCTTACGGTATTGGCTGTTTTGGCAAGGAAGCATTCAAGTTTGTGGATTTTCTGGCACAAGCAGGCCAGAAAATCTGGCAGATCCTGCCGCTCAGTCCCACCGGCTACGGTGACAGCCCCTATCAGAGCTGCTCGGCCTTTGCGGGCAACCCCTATTTTATCGACCTCGACGCTTTGAAGGAAGAAGGCCTGCTCACCGCCGCCCAGCTCAAGGCCGAAAAATGGGGCACAGACCCCAAAGAGGTGGACTACGGCACTTTGTATGTGAGCCGCTTTAAAGTCCTGCGCACCGCCTACGCCGCATGGCGCAAGCAGTGCGCCGGGCTGCACGGCTGCAGCTATTACTTCCCGGATGATTATTATGCCTTTACCCTCGCCAATGAGGAATGGCTGGACGACTACGCCCTGTACATGGCCCTGAAAGTGGCCAACAGCATGAAGAACTGGGTGGAGTGGGACAAGCCCTACCGCCTGCGCGACAAGAAGGCCCTTGCTGCCTTTGCCGCCGAAAACGAGGAAGAGATCGGCTTCTGGAAGTTCGTGCAGTACAAGTTTGCGGCCCAGTGGCAGGCGGTGAAGGCCTACGCCAACAAAAAGGACGTGCAGATTTTGGGCGACATCCCCATCTATGTCTCTGCCGACTCGGTGGATGCATGGGTGGGCGGCGCGCTGTTTGAGCTGGATGCCGACGGCGGCTTTGCCCGTGTGGCGGGCTGCCCGCCGGATTACTTCTCTGCCGACGGTCAGCTGTGGGGCAACCCGCTGTACAACTGGGCCTACCACAAAAAGACCGGCTACGCGTGGTGGGTGCGCCGGGTGCGCCACGCACTGGGCATCTACGACCTGCTGCGCATCGACCACTTCCGCGGCTTCGATACCTATTGGGCCATCCCGGCGGACAGCACCACCGCCCGCACCGGCAAGTGGGAGAACGGCCCCGGCATGGAGCTGTTCGATGCGCTGGAAGCTGCCCTTGGCAAGCTGCCCATCATTGCCGAGGATCTGGGTGAACTGTTCCCCAGCGTGCGAAAGCTGCTGGCCGACAGCACCTTCCCGGGCATGAAGGTGCTGCAGTTCGCCTTCAGCGGCGGGGACAGCGAGTATCTGCCCCACAACCACGTCAAGAACAGCGTGGTGTATCCCGGCACCCACGATAACACCACCCTGACCGACTGGTGGGAGAACGGCGCTTCCGAAAAGGAAAAGGCTGCCGCTGCCGCTTACCTGCACCTGACCGGCGTAAAGCCCACCGCAAAGGAGCTGGCGGCCATCCGGACCGATGATGTCCGCATCGCTCTGCTGCGCGCAGCGCTGGGGTCGGTGGCCGACCGGGCCATCATCCCCATGTACGACTGGCTGGGTCTGGGCGCGGAAGCACACCTGAATACCCCCGGCAAGCTGGGCGGAAACTGGGCATGGCGCGCCGCTGACGGTTTTGCCGCCAAGGCACTGGCCAAGACCATCCACGACGAGTGCAGTGTGTACTGCCGCGTATAAACAGAAGGCACAGAGCGGCGGGAGCTTAGCAATTTGACGAAAATATAAAAACTCCGGCAGAAAATTGTGCGTTTTGCTGGTAAAATCGGAAGCTGAATGGTATAATGTTGCTAAAGCGGCATTATGCCATTTTTCTTTGCCTGATGCGTTCCCGGCATTTCCGGAAACAGGGCGGGCGCGGGATGCATAATGCGGCAGATGGTTCCTGAACATATGGGGAACAGGTGACTGCACGCGGGATACGGGAGCGCCGCGTGCGCAGATGATGGGGAAAATTACATGAAGAAAGAATGTACCGAGCAGGATCTGCGGGAACTTGCGCGCTCAGCGCAGGCTGTATTTGAGGCAGTGACCCTGACCGAAGCGCCGCGTTGTGACGGCTGGCAGGACGATGGCCTGCGGGTGGACTACGAGCTGCGCAATGGCCGTGTGGACTGTGTGCTGCACCGCAGAGTGGAAGCGGATGGCAAATGCTGGGAGCTGGAAATGTGCGCACCGCTGGCAGGCAATGTGCTGCCGGAAGAGCGCATGACGCCCCGGGAGCGGGAGCTGTGTCGCGAGGATATGAGCCACGATTTCCTTACCGGCGTGTACAACCGCCGCTATCTGGAAACGGTGTTTGCCCAAAAGCTGGAACAGTGTGCAGCGCAGGGCCGCAAGGCGGCCGTGGCACTGGTGAGCATCGACAACGGCCAGAAGCTGCGGGATACCTACGGCCAGCCTGTGATGGACCAGCTGCACTGCTTTGTGGGCAACCAGTGGAAAAAGAGCTTTGATACCCCTGCGACCCGCGTGGTCTGCCGCCTGACCGGCAGCATCTTTGCGGTGGGCTGTCTGGACGCCGACGGCAAGCAGCTGGCAGAGGAAATGCAGAACCTGTATCGGCAGATGCCCCGGGAATGCATCACCACCACCGGCATGATGCGCCGGGTGCCCTTTACCCTGAGCTGCGGCGTGGCGAGCTTTGAGGATGTGCAGGCCAAGAACTGGCAGGCGCTGTACGAGCTGTGCGATGCACGCCTGCGGGAGGCACAGAACGCCGGCGGCGATCAGATGCGTGCAGAATAAAACCAGTGTATAAAATCCCCCTTTTGGCGCAGACTAAGGCCAGAAGGGGGATTTTTTGTATGGAAAACCAGAAAAACGACAACCTGAACCTGCTGGAAGCCGTGGTGCAGAATACCGAGATGGGCAAGAACACCTTGGAACAGATCGTGCCGATGACCGATGATGTGCAGTTCAAGGCCGAGCTGCTGCGCCAGCGCAATGTGTACCACCAGCTCAATCAGGAAGCGCACACCGCCATCGAGGCCTGCGGCGGCACCGCGCAGGGGCAGAGCGCCATGGCAAAGCTGAACACGAAAATGGGCATCAGTATGAAGACCCTCACGGACAAGTCCACCCGCAATCTGGCCGAAATGCTCACGCAGGGCAGCGGCATGGGGGTGGTGGACTGCGTAAAGGCCCAGAAGGATTACCCCAATGCCGCGCCCGGCGCAAAGCGCCTTGCCCAAAGACTGCAGGAGTTTCAGGAGGATAGCCGGGTAAAGCTGGAACAGTTCTTATAAGGCTGCGCTGCGGCGCATGAAAAAAGCGACCCCGTCCGTCAGGTACAGCTACCTGACGGGCGGGGCCATTGCCGCAAAAGCGGCACATCCTTTTACAGTGCTTCCACCATTGCTGCCACGATCTTGGTGGCGGTGGCTACATATTCCGCAATGCTGAACTTTTTCACCACCAGCACCTCGTGGCCGTCCTCGTCAGCGTTGTCGCTCATGGCGCGCAGGATGACGCAGGGCACACCGTTCTTGGCGGCGATCTGGCTCACAGCGGCACCTTCCATCTCCACGCAGTCGGGGGCGCATTTGGCTTCAATGGCAGCCTTGGTCTCGCTGTCGCCCACAAACAGGTCGCCGGTGGCGATCTTGCCCACCAGAGCCTTCACACCCGCTTCGGCGCAGGCTTTTTCGGCGGCAGCGATCAGCTCCGGGTCGCCGGTGTATTCCTTGAGGAACGGCGGGTTCTGGCAGATCATGTCCAGCTGTGCGTCGTGGTACAGCACGGTCTTGCCGATGACCACATCGCCAATGCCGATCTTCGAGGTCATATTGCCTGCGATGCCGGAAAAGATGATCTTCTCCGCGCCGAATTTTGTGATGAGCACCTGCGTGGTGGCGGCGGCATTGGCCTTGCCCATGCCGGCACAGCACACCACCACCTGTTTGCCGGCCAGCGTGCCCTTGTGGTAATCCACGCCGCCGTAGGGCTCCACGGTGACGTTTTCCAGCTTTGCACACAGCTGATCGACTTCATCGGGCATTGCGCCCATAATACCGAAAATCATAGGAAACCTCTTTTACGATTTTAAATGGCCGACGCGTGCGCTCTGGCCATATATAGCGGAAAGTTATTTTTAATTTTGTAAGTTCCAAAAGCCTGCGGGCTTTTGGAACTTACTTTTTCACGGGAAGGGGCGAAACCGGAAGTGACATCTTTGCCGAAAATCAGACGTTGAACAGGAACTCGATCACATCGCCATCGTTGACAACGTATTCCTTGCCCTCGGTGCGCTGCAGGCCCTTGGCCTTGACGGCGGCGTAATCGAAGTTGTTGGCT
>OIPD01000371.1_pt1 | contig 10241 bp, 8 predicted proteins | sample 1585741 | NCBI WGS metagenome assembly OIPD01 (sample SAMN02674606, study PRJEB24791) | human gut metagenome, SKBSTL068 | isolation source: stool | host: Homo sapiens | place: USA | reverse complement strand
GTACCGTCGGCGAAACGGACAGCAGTTCGTCCGACCTGGATTACAGCGGGACAAGTACGGCATCAAGATGATCTACACCTACGGCGATGAGGCAAGATGGCCCGCCGAGAACGCCGAGCACAACACCGACTATATGTACCCGGAGATCGAGTACACCTACGACCGCAGCTCCGGCGCAGCCCGCAACGAGCTGCTGCTGGACTACATCCGCGAGCTGGGCTATGATGTGGACTTCAAGACTTCTCTGGCAAAGCTGGAGAAGGACGAGACCGGCCGCATCACCGGCGTCATCGCCCAGAGCACCGAGGACGACCACTTCATCCGCTACAACGCCAACAAGGGCGTCCTGCTGGCCTGCGGCGGCTTCCCCGGCAACCCCTACATGATGGAGCAGCTGGACCCGCTGGGCACCTCCGTCACCACCGCCTGCTCCTACTCTCCGGCCGATAAGGGCTACGGCATCCGTGCTGCGGTCTGGGCCGGCGCAAACTTCGACAAGGAAGCAGCTCCCATGCTGTTCGACCGCGGCATCGTGGCCCCCGGCGTGGACGGCGGCTATGTGGCAAGCGATTCTGCCTTCGGCGGCAAGGCCTTCCCCGGCCCCATCCGCCAGTACAACCCCGGCACCCAGCCCTTCCTGAAGGTGAACCGCAACGGCGAGCGCTTTGCCAACGAGAGCAGCCCCTACAATGACATCGTCTACGCCGCTGCTCACCAGCCGGGCCGTGTCTACGCTCAGATCTGCGATGCCAACATTCTGGAGGACGCAAAGCGCTTCCACACCATCGGCTGCTCTGCCCAGACCCGTAACGGTGGTGAGAAGTACATTCAGGGCAAGATGGACGAGGCGATCGAGGCCGGTGCATTGTTCAAGTGCGATACGCTGGACGAGCTGGCTGACAAGATGGGCTTTACTGGCGCTGCCAAGGACACCTTCCTTGCCACTGTGGAGCGTTACAACGAGCTCTACGACAAGCAGAACGACGAGGACTTCGGCAAGCCCGCTTACCGCCTCAGCGCCATCCGCACCGCGCCCTTCTACGGCTGCTGGCTGGGTGCCTCTCTGCTGACCACCGAGCAGGGCATTGCCATCAACGAAAAGGGTCAGGCGCTGGACAACAACAACCAGCCCATGGAGGGCCTGTATATCACCGGTGATATGTCCGGCAGCTTCTTTGCCAACAACTACCCCTGCCTGATGGCTGGTGTGGCCATGGGCCGCACCCTGACCTTCGCCATGAAGGCTATCAAGCAGATGGCAGGTCTGGATAACGCCTGATCCAGCGCGGTTTTCCGGCACAACTTAAGCGTTTTTCCATTTCTTCTTTCTTCATGAAGAGAGGCGGTCCCTGTTTGGGGCCGCCTCTCTTTGCCATTTTTTCGCCACGTGCCCCCTACACAAATCCCCACGATTGTGCTATGATAAAGCTGAACAGCCGGTTTGTGCCAGACAACCGGCAAAATCGAGGTGTTTGTACAAATGTCTGATCTCCTTGAAACTCTGCGGCAGGAAGGGGTAGACCCCGCTCTGCTGGAAGCAGTCCAGCAGTACCGCGCTGCCCATGCCCTGCCGGACGCACTGCGCCCGCGCATCCCTTCCCCTGCCTTTACCTACTATGGCAAACAGGTGTGGGAGCAGGCGCTGGCGGCGCTGCTCTGCGGCGAAAACCTGCTGCTGGCAGGCGGAAAAGCCACCGGCAAAAACGTGCTGGCCGAGAACCTTGCCGCCGCCTTTGGCCGTCCCGCATGGGACATCTCCTTCCATGTGAACATGGACGCAGCATCCCTCATTGGCATGGACACTTTTGCGGACGGTCAGGTGGTGTTCCGGCCCGGCCCGGTATACCGCTGCGCCCAGTGCGGCGGCTTTGGTGTGCTGGATGAGATCAACATGGCCAAAAACGAAGCGCTGGCCGTGCTGCACGCGGTGCTGGACTTCCGCCGCGTCATCGATGTGCCCGGCTACGACCGCATCCCGCTGGCGGAGGAGACCCGCTTTATTGCCACCATGAACTACGGTTATGCCGGCACCCGTGAGCTGAACGAGGCCCTCACCTCCCGTTTCGTGGTCATCCAGATGCCCACCATTACGCAGGACGATCTGGAAAAGCTGCTGCGGACGCAGTTCCCCGATCTTGCTTCCAAGTATGTGCGCCAGTTTGCACTGCTGTTCCTTGACCTGCAGAAAAAGTGCGACAGTGCAGAAATTTCTACCAAGGCGCTGGACCTGCGTGGCATGCTGGATGCCCTGCGGCTGATCCGGCGCGGCATCCCGGCAGGCGCGGCACTGGATATGGGCATCACCAACAAGGCCTTTGACTCCTACGAGCAGGGCCTGATCCGTGATGTGATCGCAGCGCGCATTCCGGCCAAGCTGGATGCCGCCAAGCTCTTTGGCTGATGGACGCCCAGAGTTACACCGCGCAGGAGCGGCGTGCGGCCAATCAGGTCTGGGCTGCTGCAGGAGCCTATGGCTTTGAGCCGCTGTTTCTGGCCCGCTATACCGACGGCACCACCGATTTTTACATGAACACGGTCGTGGGCCTCATCCATAAATATTACGGTGACGCGCTGATCCGCAGCGTCTTTGACGCATGGGACGGTGATCTGCGGCAGACGATGCTGGACGACATGACATGGCTGTATCTGGAAAATGCAGCCTATCGGCTGGAGCTGCCCCGCCGCCCGGTGCTGGAAGCGCTGCGCCATGCCCATGCAGATTACTTTTTTGCGATTCAATACAAGCTCTCCCGTCAGGAGTGGATGGCAAAAAATCAGCTGGTCTACACCATGCAGGCCGCACGCTGGCGGCGTGTGCTGGGCCGTGCCGACCCGGTGATGACCCCTTATGAGTCCGGCCTTGCCGCCGCGCTGGCCCCGGAGCATGTGCCGGAGCCGGAACAGCTGAAAGCCGAAATTTTATCGATCTACGCAAAATTCAACCTGTTCGACGGCACTGTGCACCAGAGAGCAGCTTTGCATCTGCATCTGGACGGCCTGCTGGCAAAGCTTGCCACCAAAGCCATGCCCACCCAGATGATCAAGACCGACCGCGTGACCGTGGAGCACTCAAGCTCCGTGGATGCTGTGGGCGGCGGGCTGGCGGTGGACAAGCGCCGGGCCCACATCACCCTGAAGCAGAATGCCGCGCAGGACAGAGCCTACATCGAAAGCTGCTTCGGCCGCTCTCTCTACCCGCCGGAACGGCTGCGCAAGGCTGAGCAGGAACTTTGCGTGGGCGACCATCTGGGGTGCCATTTGTGGTTCAGTGCCGGTGTGCCCAGCCCGGAGCAGGCTCCCACACCGGAAGCAAAGCATCTGGCTGAACAGGCTGAGCTGCAGGCCGACCGCAACCGCGCTTATTACGCCAAAAATCGGGAACTGCACCGCAGTGTGGTGCTGCGGCTTACCGAGCAGATCCGCAACTGCATCCTTGTGCACCAGCAGCCCAACGCCCGTGTTGCCCGCAGTGGCAACCTGAACGCTGGGCGCATCTGGCGCGCACCACTTTTGAACGATGACCGGGTGTTTTTGTGTGCCGAGGAAGAGAACCAGCCCTCTTTTACGGTAGACCTTTTATTGGACGCATCCGCTTCCCGCCTGCACTGTCAGGAAGTGATCGCGGCTCAGGGATCCATTTTGGCCCAGAGCCTTGCGGCCTGCGGTATCCCGGTGCGGGTGTCTAGCTTCAGCAGCCTGCGGGGCTACACCGTACTGCGTGTGCTCAAAGGCTTTGCAGACAAAAACCTGCAGAACATCAACCGATATTTTGCTTCCGGCTGGAACCGTGACGGCCTTGCCCTGCGGGCCGCAGGCGACCTTTTGCAGTTTGCGCCCGGCCCTGCGCCGCGGCATCTGCTCATCGTGCTGACGGACGCTTCGCCCAACGACAGCCGCCGCATCCCGCCCAGTGCAGAAAACCCGCTGGGCTGCGGTTACGAGGACGCTGCCGGTGTGGCTGACACTGCCGTGCAGGTGCGTGCGCTGCAGCGCATGGGCATCCGGGTGTCGGCTGTGTTCATGGGTGAGGACAGCTCTGCCGGTGCCGCTGCACAGATCTACGGCAAAAACATGGCCCGTATCCGCGGCATGGACCAACTGGCCCGCGCGGCCGGGCGGCTGATCCAGAACGAGATCCGTGAACTGGGCGATTGAACCATATTTTACCAGAACAGCCCACAGATGGGAGACTTTGGCCTTGCCGTCTGTGGGCTGTTTTTGATACAGGACACAACTGATTCACTCTTGCAACAACCATGTTTCGGGTCACTGTTGCAGGATGCGCGGAAATATTTTGTTTTTCTGCAAACTTATAGTTGTTTTTTGTTGTGAAGTATGCTATACTATGTTCAGTCAATAAAACATTCCTGCGTAAGCCGCCTGCTGTGCACCGGGTCGTTTGGCGCAGTGCCCATCCGTTATACAACGAACTGCTGTGTTATAGTTTCAGGAGGGAACCGATCATGGATGCCAACCGTTATTTTGATGCCATGCACAACGCTATGTCAGCTCAGCACCCCGGTGCGCAGCTGCTGTTAACGGTAAAGCTGCAGGACACCTGCGGCAACGATGCCTGCCTGGAGCTGAAGCAGCTGCCCGGTGAGAGCACCTCCATTCTGTGCTACTCCACCATGGGTCGCCGCTGCCTGAACTTCCAGCTGTTCCGCAAGGGCTGGCAGCTGTGCCACAACGCCGATGGCCAGCTGGTGGGCCGCTTTCCTTCCAGCGCCGACGGCCTGATTGACGAGACCGATTTCCGCGCCTACTGCCGTGAGGACAGGCTGGATCTGGCCCGCACCCAGCGCATCACTGCCGAGCTTCGCCAGTGCGCCGGTATCGATTATCAGGGCAGCATCCCGCAGAACGCCCGCACCGGTGCCGTTATTACCGTGGAGAGTTTTGTAGGGGCCGGTGCCCGCTGGACCTACTGGAGTCAGGATGTTCTGCCCAGCCCGCCGCTGGGTGCCATCCTCTACTGGCTGGCGGATCATCTGGCCGGTGCCGAGCGCCGCACCCTGCAGGCCGACCCGCAGGCAGCCCGCCTTGCCGCCCAGTGGCTGGCCGGTGATACAGCCGTATTCTTCCATCCGTCGGTGCCGATGACCGCCATGAATACGGTCTCTTCCGGCTCTGCACCCGCACGCCGCCGCACCACTGTGCCCGCTGCCCGCAACAAGAGCTGGCAAAGCATCATGGCCGTGATGGCAGGCATGTGAACGAAAAAGCAAGGAAAGACCGATCGTCTCTCCTTGCTTTTTCAGTATTATTCGAGGTACGGGTCCAGCAGGGCATCCACCGTTTTGTTCCGCTTGGGGTTCGGCTTTTTGATCACATGGCCGCGGCAGACCACCAGTTCCAGATGCTGCAGCGCACGCAGGTCTTCCAGTGGGTTGTGCTTTGTCACAATAAAATCTGCGCTCTTGCCCGGCTCAATGGAACCGGTCACGTCTCCTACTCCGGCCAGCTGAGCATTGTGCAGGGTGGCCGTGTACAGGGCGAACTGGTTGCTTACACCGCAGTATTTGTGGAAGTAGCACAGCTCCCGCCAGAAATCGTACTGGGTGATGTACGGGCAGCCTACATCATTGCCCAAGGCCACCGGGATGCCGTTGGCAAGCGCGGTCTTTGCGCTTTCCACCACGCCGTCAAACACGATCTTGCCGTTGTACTGGTCCTTTTCCGAAGCGCCGGAAACCGCCGTATCAAACAGTGCGTAGGGCAGCGCCGGGGAGATGGTGGTGCACACAAAGGCTCCCCGCTCCTTGTAAAGCCGGATGGTCTCATCGTCCATCTTTGCGCCGTGCTCAATGGAATCCGCGCCGTTTTCCAGCGCCACCTTTACGCCTTCTGGCGACTCGGTGTGTGCCGCCACGGTATAGCCCAGCTTGTGGGCCTCGTCGCAGACGGCTTTGACCATTTCCGGCTTCATCTTCAGCTCGCCGGGGGTTCCCTTTTCGGTGGCATCCAGCACGCCGCCGGTGATCATCAGCTTGACAAGATCCACCTTCTGGCCGCTGGCCTTTCTCAGCTGAGCCAGTGCTTCGGTATTGTTATGGGCCGCAACTGCCACCGAGCCTGCCATATGTCCGCCCGGCACCGAAATGCCTTCGTTGGCAGCAAGGATGCGCGGTGCCAGCAGCTTGCCAGCTGCAGCATCATCACGGCAGCGGGTGTCAAAATCTGCAATGCCGCCCACGGTGCGGATGGTAGTCACGCCACCCAGCAGTTCCAGCTTCGCGTAGCTGCATACCAGCCTGTAGGCCACCGCACGGGTCAGGCCATTGCTCAGAATTTTGCGCACCAGCGCAGCATTATCCCGCGGCTTTGCGCTGGGCTTGCCGTTGCCTGCCAGATGCACATGCAGGTTGATCAGGCCCGGGCACAGATAGCCTCCGTGCAGATCGATCACCTCATAACCGTCCAGATCCACGCCCTCGTCGGCAATGGCAGCGATCTTATCATCCTCGGTCAGCAGGATCTTGTGCGCTTCCGGCTGCATCTGCTCGGTGCCATCCAGCAGGATCCCGTTCGTATAGGCACGTTTCATTGGGGACATCCTCTCTTTTTCAGGTTTTTCGGACAGGAGTTGTTTTGTTCCAGTATAGCACGTTCCGGCAGATGGTGCAATGCAAAAACGGGCAGGAAAGGTTCAGCCCTCTCCTGCCCGCTCGGTGTTTTTATTTACTGTGCGGCTGCGCTGGAAGCTACTTCGGAAGCAGCAGCCTCAGAAGATGCGGCTTCCGAAGAAGCAGCTTCGCTGGATGCGGCATCTGCGCCGCCGGTCACGCCGCCCTCAACGACCAGCTCATCCTCATAGTCAAGGCCGTAGGTATCCACCAGAGTCTCCTCATAGTCCTTGTGGAAGAAGTTCTCCTCGCCCAGAGCCTTGATCTCCTCGTTCAGCCAATCCAGAACGGTGGTGTTGCCCTGGCTCACAGCGGGAGCAATGGTGTCCTGACTGCCCAGAGAGGGAATTCCGACCGTGTAGCCGGTGTTCTGCTTTGCAAATGCAATGACCTCGGTGTTATCGTTGGCCCATGCCACGCCGTTGCCGTTCTCCAGTGCGTTCTTGGCCGTTGCATAGGAATCGTACTTCTGCAGCGGAATGTCGGGGTACTCCTTGGTCAGGTAGGTCTCGGCGGTGGTGCCGGAAATGACGATCATCTGGTCGTCAGCGTTCCAGTTGTCCAGAGTGGTGATAACATTGCTGTCCGGAGAAATGACGCCCAGTGCAACGTTCATGTAAGGCAGAGCAAAGTCCACTTCCTCTGCGCGCTCCGGGGTCACGGTGAAGTTTGCCAGGATCACATCCACCTTGCCGGTCTGCAGATACTCGATACGGTTGGCAGCCTCGGTAGAAACAAAGTTGATCTCTACGCCCAGATCCTCGCCCAGACGGCGTGCAAAGTAGACATCATAGCCCTGATATTCGCCGTTCTCGTCCACATAGCCGAACGGGTTCTTATCGGAGAACACGCCGATGTTGATGGTGCCGGACTCCTTGATCTGATCCAGAGTGCGGTAGACCACGCTGCTGCCGGATGCTGCAGTTGCAGTAGAAGCAGAAGAAGAGCCGCCGCATGCGGTCAGAACAGCGGCAGCGGAAACTGCACCCAGACCCAGCAGGAAGGAACGACGAGAGATCTTAGACTGTTTCATAATGATTACTCCTTTACAAAATCTTTCCCATTTGGCTGCGGAACACCCGCAGCCTTTATCTTGATCTGTGACTCATTTCACAGCATCAAACGTGAAGGTGCGCAGGAAGCGTTGCGCGCGCTCGGTCTTGGGCTGGTCAAAGAACTCGGCCGGTGCAGCTTCTTCCACGATCTTGCCGCCATCCAGAAAGATGACGCGGTTGGCAATGGCGCGGGCAAACTGCATTTCGTGGGTGACAATGATCATGGTCTTGCCCTGCTTGGCAAGGTCCAGCATAACGTCCAGCACCTCGCGCACCATTTCCGGATCAAGGGCAGCGGTCACTTCGTCAAACAGAAGGATCTCCGGGTGCATACACAGTGCGCGCACGATGGCAACGCGCTGCTTCTGTCCGCCGGAAAGCTCCCGCGGGTAGCTGTTTTTCTTGGCAAGCAGGCCCACACGGTCCAGCAGAGCTTCAGCCTCCTGCTGCACTTCCGCTTTGGGGCGCTTCTGCACCTTGGTGGGTGCCAGAAGCACATTGTCCAGCACCGTCATGTGCGGGAACAGCTCGTAGCTCTGGAACACCATGCCGATGCGCTGGCGCAGCTGAGTCAGATTTTTACCGCCGTAGGCAACGGTCTCATTGCCCAGCCGCACCCGGCCGCTCTGGGTGGGCTCCAGACCATTCAGACAGCGCAGCAGGGTGCTTTTGCCGCAGCCCGAAGGGCCGACCACCACGATGACCTCGCCGGGCTTGACAGCAAAGCTGATATCATCCAGCACGGGGGTCTCGCCATAGGCCTTGATCAGATGTTCAACAGTCAAAATAGGTTCTGCCATGTACGGTCACTTCCATTTCTTTTCGAGATAGGATGCCAGCAGACTGATGGGCCAGCATACGAAGAAATATAACACGAAAACCGTGAGATAAATGCCAAACGCTGCGTTGGGGCTGGCGGTGCGGTTGGCCTCGATGATCTGCTGTGCTACCTTGATCACTTCCACCACACCGATCATCAGCACAAGGCTGGTGGTCTTGATCATGCGGGTGATCAGGTTGATGGACAGCGGGATCAGGCGGCGCACCGTCTGCGGAATGATGATGTACCAGTAGGTCTGCGCACGGCTCATGCCAAGGGCCTCGGCGCTCTCATACTGGTGCTTCGGAATGGCGATCAGCGCACCGCGCACAAGGTCGCTCATTTCTGCGGTGCCCCACAGCACAAACACGATGATGGATGCCGTCTCGCCGGAAAGGTTCCACCCAAAGGCACGGGTGGTGCCGAAGTAAACGAGGAACAGCAGCACCATCTGCGGCATGATGCGGACGAACTCCAGATAAAGCCGCAGAACCGCCTTGATAACGGGGTTGCGGGAGGTCATGAGCACGCCCAGCAGGATGCCCAGCGGCAGGCTGATGATCACCGAGACGGCGCTGATCTTGAGTGCAACGCCAAGGCCGCCCAGCAGGCGGGCCATGTTTTTGCCCTTGAACAGGACATCAAGACCCAAATCCAGCATAGCGCAGCCTCCTTTCGATCAGGCTGCCCACAATGGACACCGGCAGCAGAATGATAAGGTAAAACACCACCAGCAGGAACAGACATTCGATGGTTTTGGAGTACATGCCGATGAGATCCTTTGCCGTGAACATCAGGTCCATCAGGCTGATGGCGCTGAACACGCTGGTCTCCTTGAGCAGGAAGATCACATTTGCCATGAAAGCCGGCATACTGGTGGACATGGCCTGCGGCAGAATGATGTAGCGCATGGTCTGCCAGCGGTTCATGCCAAGGCTGTAGGCACTCTCGGTCTGGATGGGCTCAATGGCTTCCAGACCGCTGCGGAACGCTTCGGCCATGTAGCTGCCGCCCAGAAACGCCAGACCGGCAATGCCGCAGATCTCGGCATTGGTGCGGATGCCCACCTTGGGCAGGCCATAATAAATGAAGAACAGCTGCACCAGCAGCGGTGTGTTGCGGGACAGCTGGATGTAAACACCCACGATCTGCCGCAGAACGGGCACCTTGTCATACTGGATCACTGCGCAGGCAAGGCCAATGATGATGGCAAAAATGATGCCTGCAACGCCCAGCCGTACCGTCAGCACGGCTGCTTTCTGGTAGAGCGGCAAATATTGCTGGATCGCATTCCAGTCCATTGCCGGATTCCTCCCTTGTATCCTGATTTGCGGGTCAAAACAAAACGCCCGGAAGCTCCCTCTTCAAGTAAGCTCCCAGGCGGTCAGCGACAGATCCTTCTGCGTGTTCCCACACAGAATATGCAGATATGCTCACACGGCATACCATGCTGCAGGGCGGCCGGTCCGGGAAGCGTTTGCGGTACAACAACACATTGCGCAACAACACATCATAGCCGTTTCCTCCCTGAATGATCTCAATTTTCGGATTTGCTCGACCCGATGCACGTAGTTTACACCCTATTACCCATTATGTCAATATGATTATGGGACTTCTTTCGATTCTTTGCTCATTCAGCCTAAAATCATCTCATTCTATGTGTAAATTTTATTCATTTTTCAACTTGACCGTATGCGTCGTGCGGACAGCAAAAAGCCCTCAGATCGGAAGAGCACACGT
>OIPD01000360.1_pt1 | contig 10412 bp, 9 predicted proteins | sample 1585741 | NCBI WGS metagenome assembly OIPD01 (sample SAMN02674606, study PRJEB24791) | human gut metagenome, SKBSTL068 | isolation source: stool | host: Homo sapiens | place: USA | reverse complement strand
TGATTCGTAGTCAGTCACTCTATCCAGCTGAGCTACCAACGCATACGTTCCGGTCGGAACAAGATGTATTTTATCACGCAGGGCGGGGTTTGTCAACAGTTTTTTGCAGATTTTTTGATTTTATTTTCGTTTTTTATTTTTCCACACAGAAAAGTACGTCTTTTCGTTTTTTCAATATTTCCCGTGCGGACCTCAGGCTTCCTCTGCCAGTCGCTCAGCGATACGGACACCGGTCGGCGTTGCGGCGAGGCCGCCCTGGCCGGTCTCCCGCAGATCAGGGGAGAGCAGACTGCCCACGCGGCCCATGGCATCGATGACTTCATCGCAGGGGATGGCGTAATCCACCCCCGCAAGTGCCATATTGGCGCAGGAAACGGCGTTCACGGCACCAACAACATTGCGCTTGATGCAGGGCACCTCCACCAGACCGGCCACAGGGTCGCAGACCAGGCCCAGCAGGTTGCCCAGTGCCATAGCGGCAGCGGCGGCGCACTGCTCCGGCGTGCCGCCCTTCAGGTGGCAGAGGGCGGCGGCGGCCATGGCGCTGGCGGCTCCTACCTCAGCCTGACAGCCACCCTCGGCACCGGCCAGAGTGGCCCGGGCGGCGATGACCTGCCCAAAGCCTGCGGCCACATAGAGGGCATCACAGATGGCTTCTTCATCGGCCTCGCCTGCACGGGCAAGGGGAAGCAGCACTGCCGGAAGCACACCGCAGCTGCCCGCTGTGGGGGCAGCAACGATCCGTTTCATGCAGGCGTTGCACTCAGCGGTCTTGAGGGCTTCGGCGGTCACCTCTGCAAGGTAATCCCCGCCATAGCTTCTGCCCGCCTGATGGGCCTGTTCCACCTTTGCGGCATCGCCGCCGGACAGGCCGCTGCGGCTGCGCTGAGCAGGGTCATAATCCCGGCTGGTGGCCTCCATCACATGCCACAGGTGATGCATGGCATGGCGGCTGGCCTCTTCGGTCAGGCGGCTCTCGGCCAGATCACTGCGCAGGATGGCCTCGGCAAGGGAGAGGTTCTGGCTGCGGGCAGCGGCCAGCATTTCTTCACAGGATAAAAAGGACATGGTCATTCCTCCGCGTCTTCTTCGGGCTCGTCGATGTTCAGGCAGGTCACCTTCAGGATGCCGGGCAGGGTCGCCAGCTTCCGTTCCAGCGGGTGGGGGATGTGGGAATCGCACTCCAGTACCATAACGGCATAGCCGCCGGTTCCTGCGCGGAACACCTGCATCGATGCAACGTTGATCCTGCGCACGGCAAGGCAGGTGGTCACCTCGGCGATGCAGCCGGGGGTGTCCTCATTGTGAATGATCAGGGTGTTGCTGTCGCCGCCGAAATCGGCGGGCACGCCGTCGATTTCGGTCACGCGGATGCGCCCGCCGCCCACCGAAGCGGCTTTCATGGAAAGCACCCGCCCCTCCCGGCCTGTCAGGGTGAGAACAGCGGTATTGGGGTGCGCAGAGCGCAATTCCACAGGATGGATTTGGAATGCCATGCCCTGCTCTGCGGCCAGGGCAAAGCTGTCGGGCAGGCGGGGGTCATCTGGCCGCAGGCCAAGCAGGCCGGCGACCAGGGCTTTATCCGTGCCATGTCCCTTTCCGGTGGTGGCAAAGCTGCCGTACAGGCCGATATCCGCCTGTGCCGGGATCTCGCCCAGAAGCTTCTGGGCCGTGTAGCCGATCCGGGCGGCACCCGCTGTATGGCTGGAAGAGGGGCCGATCATAACCGGCCCGAGAACGTCAAACAAGCGCATCCGATGCACATCCTTTCGTGCTCCGCCGGGCAAAAATCGCCCGCTTCGCACTTTTTTCTCTCTTTTATTATACCGCTTTTGCCCCACTTGTGCTATAATAACTTTACTAATGTTTGAAATCGCTCCTTTTGGGGCAACACGGAGGTTGGATTCCTATGAAACTGGTAAGCGTGGAAACTCCCGAAAAGAGTGTCTGCAAGATGACCTTCAGCGCAACGGCTGAAGAGCTGGAGACCGCATCCAATGCGGTGTATGAGCGCACCCGCGCCAGCTACACCATCAAGGGCTTTGCCAAGGGCGAGGCCGACCGTGCTCAGATCGAGGCCGACCGCGGCGAGCACACATTCTGGTATGATGCCATCAACGACCTGATGGATCGCGATGTTCCTGCCCTGTACGAGGCCGCCATGGCCGAGCACGGCTTCAAGGCGGTGGATGAGCCCAGCTATGACCTGGTCAGCGTCAAAAAGGACGAGGGCTTTGTAGCCACCGCCACCACCCCGCTGCAGCCGGAGCTGAACCTGACCCAGACCACCGGCTTCCATGTGGAGTGCGTGACCCCCGCCGTCACCGACAAAGAGATCGATGCCGTGCTGGAGCGCCGCCGCAATGCTGCTGCCGAGCTGGTGCCCCACAAGGGCCCGGCCGTCAAGGGCAACATCGTTCACATCGATTACGAGGGCCTGCTGGACGGCAAGCCCTTCCAGGGCGGTTCCGCACAGAACCAGACCCTGCAGCTGGGCAGCGGCCGGATGATCCCGGGTTTTGAGGACGGCATTCTGGGCCACAAGGGCGGCGAGGAATTCGAGATCAACGTCACCTTCCCGGTACGCTATCACGTCAAGGACCTGGCCGGAAAGCCCGTTGTCTTTAAGATCAAGCTGATCGATGTCTGCGTCCGCCAGCTGCCCGCCCTGAACAGCGATTTTGCCAAGAAAGTGGGCAAGGTGGACACCATGGAAGCGTTCCGGGAGCAGGTGCGCAAGCAGCTGCACGACGGTAAGCACGCCAGCGCCCTGAACCGCGCCAAGGATCAGGTGCTGACCCAGCTGGCCTCTGCCGCTGAGGGCGAGCTCCCCAGCGTTCTGGTGGAGAGCACCTACCAGCAGGAGATGCAGAACATCCAGCAGCAGCTCCAGATGCAGCGCATGAGCCTGGACCGCTACCTGAGCCAGATCCACCAGACCCGCGAGAACTTCACGGCCAACGTTCACGCCGCCGCCGAGAAGAACACCCGCGCCCGGATGGCTCTGCTGCAGGTCGCCCAGAACGAGGGTCTGGTGCCCACCGATGAGGAGATCACCAAGAACCTGCAGGAGCGCGCCGACCGCACCAAGAAAACGCTGGAAGAGGTCAAGGCCAACGCCAACATCCCCGCCATGCAGCGCAGCGAGGCCATCCGCCGCGCCGCCGACTGGGTGATCGAGCACTCCACCATCGAAGAAAAGTAATTTCCCAAAGTACAACAAAAAGAGCCTGTCTCCAAGGAATTTCGGGAGACAGGCTCTTTTCTTTTGCAGTTTATTTTGTCAGAAGATTGAAGCCCATGACCACGATGCCCAGCACGACCAGAACGATGCCGGTTGCACGGTTCAGGGTCTTGGCATCGGCCTTATTGGCAAAGACAGCGGCGATGCGGGCCCACAGCAGGGTGAACAGGACGCAGAGGATGAACACGGTCCAGTCCGGTGCGCCGCCGATGGCAAAGTGGGAGACCGCGCCGGTCAGGGCGGTGAAAGTCATAATGAACACGCTGGTGCCCACGGCAGTCTTGAGCTCGTAGCCCAGGACGCTGGTCAGGATGAGCAGCATCATCATGCCGCCGCCGGCACCGATAAAGCCGCAGATCATCCCGATGACCACACCGCAGACGATGGACTGGAGGGCACGCTTCTTAGCAGAGACCCCCTGCATGGCTTCTTTGGTGGTCATAACGGGCTTGACGATGAATTTAATACCCAGCAGGAATGTCATAAACACCGAAAAGCTGCCCATGGTGGTGGAAGGCATCAGGCTTGCCACCCAGCTGCCTACCACGGTGAACAGCAGCACACTGGCCATCATGATCAGGCCGTTCTTGATATCAAGGTTCTTGTTTTTGTGGTAGGTGTAGGCAGACACCGCACTGGCCAGCACATCCGAGGAAAGGGCAATGCCGACTGCCATGTAGGGGTCCATCCCCAGGAAGGTGATGAGCATCGGGCTGATGACCGCGGCGGCGCTCATGCCCGCAAAGCCGGTGCCCAGGCCCGCGCCCATTCCGGCAAAAAAGGTAACGATGATGGTAAACAGCAGATTCATCTTATTCTTCTCCTTCTAGGATCGCATCCAGGTTTTCGTTCATCGTATCGATGACTTCAAAAAATATCTCGAGTTTTTCTTCCTCCAGCCCTGCCATCAGGCGACGGATGAAATCATCCTGCATCCTGCGGCCCTGTTCGATGATGGACTGCGCCTTTTCGGTGCAGGCAAGCTCCGTTTTGCGGCGGTCACCCGGCACCGGGCGGCGCTCCAGAAAGCCCTCCTGCACCAGCTTGTCCACATTCACCGAGACAAGGTTCGCCTTGATGTGGCGCACCTCCACGATATCGCGGGCAGTCGTGTAGCTGGGGTTGTTGGCAAGGAACATCAGGATATCAAAAGCTGTCTGCGGCAGATGCAGCTTCTGGCACAGCGGCTTGCAGACGGCGCTGTACACAAGGCCCGTCTTGTTGGCAAATTCCACACTGGGGTTCAGCTCACGCATTCCGCGCCCTTCTTTCTCTCTTTTTGAATCGTTCATTTTTGAAGTATTTTAGCACAGGAAATCTCTGTTGTCAAGGGCAGGTGGCGTAAAATCAACTGATTCATATATTTTGTCCAACGCAAAAAGCCCGCACCATGAAGATTTTCACGGTACGGGCTTTTGATATGCTTCAGGACAGGGTCACAGCACTGCCACGGCAAGGAACCGCACAACGAGCGCGGCAAGCCATGCCACAACACACTGATTCACGACCATAACGGTGGCCCAGCGGCCGCCCATCTCCCGCTTGACCGATGCCACAGCGGCGATGCAGGGGGTGTAGAGCAGGCAGAACACCAGCAGGGGAGCCGCTGCCGCCGGGCTGAGCGCCGCGCCCAGTGCGGCAGAGGAGCCATACAGGATGGTAAGGGTGGAGACAACGCTCTCCTTTGCCATAAAGCCGGTGATCAGCGCCGTGGACACCCGCCAGTCGCCAAAGCCCAGCGGTGCGAACAACGGCGCGATGCCGCTGGCGATCCAGGCCAGAATGCTCTCCTGCGGGTCTGCGGTCAGACTGAGCTGGAAGTCAAAGTTCTGCAGGAACCAGATGATGATGGTTGCCAGGAAGATGACCGTAAAGGCACGCTCGAGAAAATCCCGGGCCTTTTCCCAGAGCAGCTGGGCCACATTTTTCAGGCCGGGCAGGCGGTAGTTGGGCAGCTCCATAACAAAGGGCACGGCCTCGCCCTTGAACAGCGTCCCCTTGAGCAGAAAGGCCATACCAATGCCCACAAGGATGCCCAGGAAATACAGGCCCACCATGACCAGTGCGGCGCACTCCGGGAAGAAGGTCACCGCAAACAGGCTGTAGATCGGGAGCTTGGCCGAGCAGCTCATAAAGGGCGTGAGCAGGATGGTCATTTTCCGGTCCCTCTCCGAGGGCAGCGTGCGGCTTGCCATCACGCCGGGGACCGTGCAGCCAAAGCCGATGAGCATGGGCACGATGCTGCGGCCCGAAAGACCGATGCGCCGCAGCAGCTTGTCCATCACAAAGGCCACGCGGGCCATATAGCCGGTATCCTCCAGCAGGGAAAGGAAGAAGAACAGGGTCACGATGATAGGCAGGAAGCTCAGCACACTGCCCACACCGGTAAAGATGCCGTCGATCACCAGCGAATGCACTGCATCGTTGACGTTCCACGCCGTCAGGGCATTGTCCACAAGGATCGTCAGATTCTCAATGCCCAGTTCCAGCAGGCTTTGCAGCCCTGCGCCGATCACGCCAAAGGTCAGATAAAACACCAGCGCCATGATGCCCACAAACGCCGGGATCGCCGTATATTTTCCGGTGAGGAAGCGGTCGATCCTTGCGCTGCGCAGCTGCTCCTTGCTCTGGTGGGGCTTTACCACGGTCTGATTCACCAGCTGATGGATAAAGTGGAACCGCATATCTGCAATGGCGGCGGCGCGGTCCAGGCCGCGCTCCTGCTCCATCTGCACGATGATATGCTCGATCATCTCTTTTTCGTTCTGATCCAGCTTCAGGGCCTCCTCAATGCGGGGGTCGCCCTCCACCAGCTTTGTGGCGGCAAAGCGCACCGGAATCCCCGCCGCCCGGGCGTGGTCCTCGATGAGATGGATGATGCCGTGGATGCAGCGGTGAACCGCACCGCCGTGGTCATCCTCGCCGCAGAAGTCCATCCGGCCCGGACGCTCCTGATACTTTGCCACATGGATGGCGTGATCCACCAGCTCATCCACGCCCTCGTTCTTGGCGGCGGAAATGGGGACCACCGGGATGCCCAGCATCGCTTCCATCTCGTTGATGTTGATGGTGCCGCCGTTGCCGCGCACCTCATCCATCATATTCAGTGCCAGCACCATGGGGGTGTCCAGCTCCATCAGCTGCATCGTTAAGTACAGGTTGCGCTCGATGTTGGTGGCATCCACGATGTTGATGATGCCCGTGGGCTTTTCGCCAATGATGAACTGCCGGGTCACGATCTCCTCGCTGGAATAGGGCGACATGGAGTAGATGCCGGGCAGGTCGGTGACTTCGGTATCGGGGTACTCCCGGATGGCACCGCTCTTGCGGTCCACCGTCACGCCCGGAAAGTTGCCCACATGCTGGTTGGAGCCGGTGAGCTGGTTGAACAGGGTCGTTTTGCCGCAGTTCTGATTTCCGGCCAGCGCAAATGTCAGCACCGTTCCATCCGGCAGCGGGTGTTCGCCCTTTTTGGTGTGGTAGCGGCCGCCCTCGCCCAGGCCCGGGTGCTCCACCATCCGGCCGGCCTTCCGTGCCGGGGCCGCCGCGGGTGCTTCCGCCGGGGTGATCTCGATCCGTGCCGCATCGTCCAGCCGCAGGGTCAGCTCATAGCCGTGGATCTGCAGCTCCATGGGGTCCCCCATGGGCGCAAATTTCACCAGCGTGACCTTCTCGCCGGGGATCAGCCCCATATCCAGAAAATGCTGGCGGAGTTCTCCCGTTCCGCCCACTGTATCGATCACGGCACTTTCGCCGATCTTCAGTTCCTTTAATGTCATGGCAGATGCCTTTCCTTCGACAAAATGTTAGTGTATATGAACAGTCTTAATATATGCTAACTCAAAGGCATTGTCAAGGCGGGAAGCGGCAAAAATTCTCGCCTGTCCCCGCTGTTTTTTGTAGAAATCTTTTTCCTGTTCCGGCAGATTTCCGGGCAAAAGAAAACGCACCCCTGAATTTTCACGTTCAAAGGTGCGTTTTGAGAACAGTTCTGTTTACTTCACGGTGTGGTAGCCGTCGGGGTTGTTCTTCTGCCAGTTCCAGCTGTCGGCACACATCTCCTCGATGCCGTACTCAGCCACCCAGCCCAGCTCGTTCTTGGCCTTGGTGGGGTCGGCATAGCACTCGGCGATATCGCCGGGACGGCGGGGATCGATCACATAGGGGAGCTTCTTGCCGCAGGCCTTCTCAAAGGCATGGATGACATCCAGCACGCTGTAGCCGTGGCCGGTGCCCAGATTGCAGATGAACAGGCCGCAGTTGGTCTGCAGCTTCTTGATGGCGCAGACATGGCCCCGGGCCAGGTCAACCACATGGATGTAATCGCGCACGCCGGTGCCGTCGGGGGTGGGGTAGTCGTTGCCAAAGACGTGCACCTTTTCCAGCTTGCCCACGGCCACCTTGGCGATGTAGGGCATCAGGTTGTTGGGGATGCCGTTGGGGTCCTCGCCGATCAGGCCGGACTTGTGGGCACCGATGGGGTTGAAGTAACGGAGCAGGGCCACGTTCAGGGTGGGGTCAGCCTTGCAGACATCGGTCAGGATGCGCTCGGTAAAGGCCTTGGTGGTGCCGTAGGGATTGGTGGTGGCACCCACGGGGAAGTCCTCGGTGATGGGCACGCTGGCGGGGTCGCCGTAGACAGTGGCGGAAGAGCTGAACACGAAGTTGCGGCAGTTGTGGCGGCGCATCACGTCCAGAATGACCAGCGTGCAGTTGAGGTTGTTGTAGTAGTACTCGATGGGCTTGGAAACGCTCTCACCCACAGCCTTATAGGCGGCAAACTGGATGACAGCATCGATATCAGGGCACTCGGTGAAGATCTTCTCCACGTCCTCGTGCTTTGTCATATCGGCCTGATAGAACCGGAAGTCCTTGCCGGTGATCTGCTTGACCCGATCCAGCACCACAGGGGAAGCGTTGTAATAGTTATCTGCCACCACGATGTCAAAGCCAGCGTTCAGCAGTTCGATACAGGTGTGGCTGCCGATATAACCGGCACCGCCGGAAACCAAAATTGCCATAAAAGTACCTCTCTTCTCGTCACCAAAGTTGCTTGCGCGGGGCAGGCCCGCCTTCTGCCACAAGGATACAACGTTTTGGCCGCAGAATCAAGTAACGGGAATTTTATAAGGATGGATTTTTGTTTCCATTTATTTTTCCGCGCATTGATTTACAAGCGTTTTTTGTGTTTTGCACATGGAGTGATGGAACGCTTTGTGCAAATTAGAGAAAAAGCCCTCTCATTCAAAGCCTGACGGCTTTGCCTGAGAGGGCTGCATTTTACAGTTTCCCGCACTGTTTGCCGGTGAAGAACCGCAGGGTGGTGTTGGCACGGAACACTTTCCCGGCCCGCAGGGCGGTGGAGGGGAACTCCGGGTGGGAGGGGCTGCAGGGGAAGTGCTGGGTCTCCAGCGCAAAGCCGCCGTATTTCTGCATCGGCACGCCGCCCTTGCCGGGGGCAGGGCAGTCCTGCAGGAAATTGCCGGTGTAGAGCTGCACGCCGGGCTGGGTGGTATAAACCTTCATGCTGATGCCGGTCTTATCGCTGGAAGCCCAGGCGCACAGGCTCTGGCTGGCCCCGCGGCCCCTGTCGATGACAAAGCAGTGGTCATAGCCGCCGCCCACCATGGTGGTCTGGGAAAAGCCGGTGTCGATGTCCCGGCCAATGGGCTTGCCCGCCCGGAAATCCATCGGCGTGCCTGCCACGGGCAGGATATTGCCGGTGGGGCAGGTCTCGTTGTTGCCCTCCAGATAGCGGGACGCATAGATGCGCAGCTTCTGGCCCAGCACATCGCCGCCGCCATCCAGATTGAAGTAGGTGTGGTTGGTCAGGTTGATGATAGTGTCGGCATCAGAGGAGACACGGTAATCCATCCGCAGGGCGTTGTCCTCGGTGAGGATATACCGCACCGAGATCTTCAGATTTCCCGGGAAACCATCCTCTCCATCGGGGCTTTCCGCCTCCAGAAGCAGGGTATCGCCAAAGGCCTTTACCTCATACAGCTTGCGCGGGAAGGTGCCGTGCAGGTGGTTTTTGCCGTTGTTGGCTTCCAGCTGATAGGTCTTGCCGCCCACATTGAACACGGCATTCTCAATGCGGTTGGCGTACCGGCCCACGAACGCGCCGCAGCAGGTACTGCCGGACGATTCAAAGTCCTTGACATAATCGGCGTAGGTGTCGTGGCCCAGCACCACATCCACCGGCCCGCGCTTGGTGGGCACCCAGATATTCTTGATGATACAGCCGTAGTTCAGCACACTGACCGCCAGCCCGCCGGGGTTCGAGATGATGTATTCATTGATCTTTTCGCCGTTTGGGGTCATGCCAAAGGGCTTGGAGAGAAACTGTGCCATAGGGCTCGCCTCCTTTTGTATTTTTTCAGGACAGCACACTCTCTGTTTTATCCTTTATTGTTTTGATTATATCACAATTTTCCCCTTCTGTGTTGGCATTTTTAAGGGAATCTATCCAATATTTCGAGAGATTTTTTGTAAGTTCTGCCCCATAGGCCAAAAAAAGCCCCGGAGGGCCAGGGGTAGGCGCTCCGGGGCTTGGGATAAGTTCAGTTTTAAGATTTACTTGGCAGTTTTCACTTTCACTGCAATGGCAATGTAGGTCTTGTCTCCCTTTGTTACAGCACCAACACCAATTGCATTAATTTTTTTCACATCATCATCATCCATGTTAGATGCATTACGGAAAGATTCAACAAAAGCCTTTGTAAAAGCCGGGTCTTTCATCTGTGCGACCTGATCAGCAGTAAAACCGAGCGCGGTGCTTCGATCAGCAGGGAAAATCACACACATCACTTTATTTTCCTGATCAACGACCATAAATCCATCTTTGAATTTTCCGTCTTCTTCCACCCTGTCGGCGATGGCCTTCCGGGCAAGATTCTTCAAGGTCTCATCGTTCTTGAAGTCAGCTTCCAAAGACTGGTTAATTGCGATAGTCATTGCATCTTCAGCCTGTTCCGCAGTGCTCTTTGCAGGAGCCTCATCGCCGCAAGCGGTGAGCAGTGCCAGAGCCATTACGCCGGCCAGCAGAAGGGCGGCCATTTTCTTGAGCATTTTCATTTGTAGAACCTCCAATGTAAAATGATATTTTACCACACAGAAAGCATACCCCTACACCTTCTGTATTGTGAACTCATTTTACATCTACCCC
>OIPD01000319.1_pt1 | contig 11572 bp, 8 predicted proteins | sample 1585741 | NCBI WGS metagenome assembly OIPD01 (sample SAMN02674606, study PRJEB24791) | human gut metagenome, SKBSTL068 | isolation source: stool | host: Homo sapiens | place: USA | reverse complement strand
CGCTCTTCCGATCTCACATACTCGCCAGCCCGTAGTCCTGTGTCACGACAATATCCCCCGGCTTTATCCGGTTGACCAGCGCAAAGTCCACGCTGTCAGCCCCTTTATCGAAAACAAGCGTCTGCGCACCTTCGCGCTCGATTTGGTGAGAGGTGTCGCACAGGATGATGACCGGAACGCAAAACCGCTTTGCAATCTGCAAAGTCAGACCGACCACCGGACAGCCGTCGGCATCGATCAAAATATTCATCGACCTTCCTCCATCACCCAGCGAAATGCTTTTGCGGTACGCAAATCGGCATCTTTGAAATGACCGCCGCTGTTCCATTCAAGGATGCAGTCTGTGCTACGCTCTGCAAGCCGACTGTGCAGGGTGCGGATGTTATCTCTTACCGCAGCCATAACAGCGTTTTTCGTGTGTTCTTCCTTGTCGCCAAGGCTCAGATAAACGTGCTGCGTTTGCATCGGGTGCTGCTGTTCAAACTCCATCCAGCCCGGAAACCACACCGAGGGCGAGGCAGCGGCGACACCGTAGAACAGATTTGTCTGGGTGGATGCCCACAGCGCAAACAGCCCGGCCAGCGAGTAGCCACCCAGAATGATTTTGACGTTCTCCGGGAGATGAAACTGCTGCTTCAGCGTGGGAATGACCTGTTCCGTCAGAAAGCACAGGGTGTCCGCAGCCTTACCTCCAAAGCCTTGCTTTCCCCACACAGCAGGGGCTTCCCACGGAGAAAGTGCATTGTTCCAGTTTTCCACCGGAATGGCTACAAACAGAAAGTGGTGCGCACTCTGTGCAATAGCGGCAACCTCGCCGTCCATGCTTTGCAGCTCGTGTTCGCCGGTCATTTGGAGCAGTAGGTATTCTGCATGGGCTTCGCCGTAAATGCGGCAAGGGCTGCTCCCGATTTGCATTGTCTGTGCAGTCACTGCGGCATCCTCCCGAAAAAATTTTGATAAGCCCAGTATAGCAACTGAAAAATCATTTTGCAATTCAAAAGGCTTTCATAGCCGTAGCAAGCAGTGTCTTCGTATATACAAAGACCATTTTGCGTTGCAAAATGCTTGTTGGGAAATCCCAAACCCTTGAACTACATCCGATGGATGCAGGCTACGCGTTTTTTGCAAAACGCTCTTTCAGCACACCGCAGGAATGCGCAGCCATCACGGAATTGTGATGATTACAGGGATTGGGATTGCATCCCAACAAGCGAATGAACACAGCAGAATTTTAATTCTGCGTGCGAATTTAGCCTTTGTGCGCACAAAGGCTCTGCTTGCCACGGTTATGGTTCTGCGAATGCGATTGAGAAACTTTTCATTCGCATTGCAAACCGGGTGGCACTTTTGTATAATTGGTTCAATGAACACACGCATAAAATCGGAGGGGCTGTCCGATTAAAAAATTCTAAAAACGCCCTATTGTAGGCCACTGGGAGGAATAGCATGAACAAGCAGCAACTCGCATCGAAAATCTGGGAATCTGCCAACAAGATGCGCTCTAAAATCGAAGCCAACGAGTACAAGGATTACATTCTGGGCTTCATGTTTTATAAATTTCTGTCGGACAAAGAAGTCAAATGGCTGAAAGAGAATGACTGGACAGACGAATATCTGCCGGATTTGACCGAAGACGATGCCGAAACGCTGGATACCGTTCGGAAGAATGTCGGCTATTTTATCGCCTATGAAAATCTGTTTTCCACATGGATCAGCAAAGGCAACGACTTCAAGGCTGACGACGTAACGGTGGCATTGCAGGCATTCAGTCGACTGATCGACCCGCACCACAAAAAGGTGTTTGACGGTGTCTTTGCTACGCTGCAAACCGGCCTGTCCAAACTGGGTGAAAGCTCCGGTGCGCGGACAAAGGCCATTCGCGACCTGATCTATCTCATCAAAGATATTCCCATGGACGGCAAGCAGGATTATGATGTTCTCGGCTTTATCTACGAATATCTGATCAGCAACTTTGCAGCAAACGCAGGCAAGAAGGCCGGCGAGTTCTACACGCCGCACGAAGTTTCGCTGCTCATGTCTGAAATCGTGGCGTACCACCTGAAAGACCGGGAAGAGATCAAAATTTACGACCCCACCAGCGGTTCCGGCTCACTGCTGATCAACATTGGTCAGTGTGCTGCACGGTATATGGGCAATGGCAACAACATCAAATACTACGCACAGGAGTTGAAGGAAAACACCTACAACCTGACCCGCATGAACCTTGTCATGCGCGGCATTCTGCCCGACAACATTGTAACGCGCAACGGCGATACGCTGGAGGAAGATTGGCCGTACTTTGAAGAAAACGACCCGGTCAACACCTACGACCCGCTGTTTGTGGATGCGGTGGTATCAAATCCCCCATATTCGCAGGCGTGGAATCCGAACGACAAAGAGAACAACCCGCGCTTTTCGGATTACGGCCTTGCCCCCAAAGGCAAGGCAGACTACGCCTTTTTGCTGCACGACCTGTATCACATCCGCAATGACGGCATTGTGACCATCGTTCTGCCCCACGGTGTTCTATTCCGTGGCGGTGAAGAAGGTACAATTCGCAAAAATCTGATTGACCACAACAACATTGATGCAATCATCGGTCTGCCCGCCAATATTTTCTTCGGCACAGGCATTCCCACCATCATCATGGTGCTGCGGAAGAATAAAAAGGATTCGGACGTTCTGATTATTGATGCGTCTAAGGGCTTTGAGAAGGACGGCAAAAACAATAAGCTGCGTGCCTGCGACATCAAACGCATTGTGGATGCTTACAAGGAACGCCCGGAGAAAATCGAAAAGTTCGCACGCAGAGTATCCCGTGCGGAGATCATTCAGAACGATTACAACCTGAACATTCCCCGCTATGTGGACTCTTCCGAAAAGGCTGAGAGCTGGGACATTTACGCTTCTATGTTTGGCGGCATTCCCGAGGCCGAACTGCAAGACCTGTCTGCCTACTGGACAGCATTCCCGCACCTGAAAGCGGCTCTGTTCAGCCCGGACAACGAAGCCTATTGCCATCTGACTGTGGCCAATTTGAAGAACGCTGTTCTGTCCCACCCGGATGTGGTGGCGTTCAAGACCGCTTTCCAGAATGCATTCAGTGACTTTGATGCCTACTTGAAGTCCGCACTCATCGACGGCATAACGCAGCTGAATGCTGCCGGCGAGGAAGAACGCCTGAGCCGGGAGATCTTTGCACGGCTGGCAGGAATTCCGCTGGTTGACCGCTATGCAGCATACCAGCTTTTGGACGATGACTGGAAGAAAATCGCCATTGACCTTGAAATCATCCAGACCGAGGGTTTTGCCGCAACCAAGCAGGTAGACCCCAACATGGTGCTGAAAAAGGATGCCGAAGTACAGGACGGCTGGGTGGGTCATGTGCTGCCCTTTGAGTTGGTGCAGAACGTTAAAATGCACGAGGAAGTAGCAGCGCTGCGGGCAAAGGAAACCAGACTCTCCGAAATCGCCGGAGAATATGAAAGCCATCTGGACGAACTGAGCGAGGAGGACAAGGAGCAGAACTTTGTGAATGACGCAAAGGACGCCTTTGTTGCCGCTGAGGTCAAAAAGGCCATCAAGGCGCGGGAAGTAGAGCCTGCCACTTTGAGCATCCTGAAAGATGTGGACGCGCTGTTTGCCGAGGAAAAGACCCTGAAAAAGAAAGTCAAGGACGACAGTGCGGCACTCCATCAGCGCACCAAGAGCGTGATCGAGCACCTGACCGATGAAGAAGTGTGTGACCTGCTGCACCGCAAGTGGATCTTGCCCCTGATGGAAAATCTGAACAGCCTGCCGGATGCCGTTCTGGACGATTTTGTGAAGCAGTTGGATGCCGTCTGCAAGAAATACGAAACCACCTTTGAGGACGTGGAAAGCCAGATCGCCAGCACAGAGCATGAACTGCTGGGGCTTCTGAACGATTTACAGGGAAATGAATTTGACATGAAGGGCATCGCAGAACTCAAAAAGTTGCTGGGAGGTGAATGATTATGCAGGATAACGAGAAGAAACCTGCCCTCCGGTTTAAGGGTTTTACTGACCCTTGGGAACAGCGTAAGCTGGGAGAAATTTGCGATTTCATTACAAAAGGTGCAACGCCAACAACATACGGCTTTTCATGGCAACCAGATGGAGTTCCCTTTTTTCGCAATGATTCGATCAAGGATAATGTTTTTGTGTTTGGAGAGTTTTCATATATTTCGGAAGCTGCTAACGAAGTATTAAAGCGTTCGGAAGTACATGGAAATGACATTCTTATCGCTATTACAGGTGATATTGGAAAAGTTGGAATTATACCTGACACAGTTGAAAAAGCAAATATCAATCAGCATATCGCAAGAGTTCGCATTCGTAAAGAAGCACTTCCGTATTTTGTATATCAATACCTAGCATCGGATGATACGCAAAAGGAATATCAAAAAATTAAAACAGGTTTGTCGATGCCCCAGCTAAGTTTGGAGCAGGTTCGAGACATTGTTGTGAAGATTCCTGAGTTCAATGAACAGGGAAAAATTGCAGATTGCCTTAGACGTATTGATACCCTTATCACCCTTCATCAGCGTAAGTATGAGAAGCTAGTGAATATCAAAAAGTCCATGCTGGACAAGATGTTCCCCAAAAATGGGGCATCTGTACCGGAAATTCGCTTCAAGGGTTTTACTGACCCTTGGGAACAGCGTAAGCTGGGAGATATTTCAGAAATTAAAACCGGGCCTTTTGGTAGTACGCTTCACGCAGATGATTATGTCAGTGATGGCATCCCGATTATAACAACGGAACACTTCAAAACGGGTTCACTTCCAACCGATAAATATGGATTGCCCCAAGTATCGGAAAATGACTTCAGTAGATTATCAGCTTATATTCTAAATGCGGGAGATATTGTATTCTCTCGTGTTGGTTCAGTTGACATAAACGCCCTGATTACGCCATTTCAAAGTACTTGGCTGTTTTCTGGACGTGTTCTGAGAGTGCGTCCTCAGAATAAAAACTCGTCGCAGTTTTTGCATACGCTATTAGAAACCGAAGATGTTAAAAATGACATTCGTACACGAGCTGTTGGGCAAACAATGCCGAGCATAAACACTGAAATATTGAAAACCACACCATTGCGATTACCAGAATCAACTTTAGAACAAGAACAGTTGGGCAAGTATTTCCTCAATCTCGACACCCTTATCACCCTTCATCAACGTAAGTTGGAAAAGCTGCAAAACATCAAGAAATCCTGTCTTGAAAAGATGTTTGTATAAAAATAAGTGGTGCAATTTTCCCATAATCAGAAGATGGACGTACCGGCGTTTGTTGTTTGGCTAAGGAGCAACGCAATTTCTCTTGCCCGTTCAGTATATGCAAAACAGGCTGATGAATAAAAATCAAGGCAATGTCAAACGCTTGGAACTGCTGTGTTTTAAAGCTATCGGGAGTCAAAAATCAAAATTTGAGCCGAATACGCAAAACCGAAAGTGAAATTTTCAGCGAACATTCGGTAGGCGGTGGAAAATAGCTGCTGAAAGTGTGCATTTGCTCCTACTTGGGAACAGCGTAAGCTGGGGGATGCGTTTGAAAGAGTTGTACGAAAGAACACGAACAATGAATCTCGGCTACCGCTGACAATTTCGGCGCAAGATGGCTTAGTTGACCAAATCACATACTTCAACAATCGCGTTGCCAGCCGTGATGTGAGCAATTATTATCTGGTCTACAACGGTGAATTTGCTTATAACAAGAGTACTTCGGACGGATATCCATTTGGTGCTGTTAAACGGCTTGATTGGTATGAAAAAGGCGTTTTGTCGACGCTTTATATCGTGTTTGCACTAAAGCACCCCGAAAAAGATGACTCGGATTTTATGACAGTGTTTTATGATACTGATCGTTGGCATCGAGGTGTCGCCGAGCGCGCGGCAGAGGGCGCAAGAAATCACGGCTTGCTGAATATCTCGGCAGATGATTTCTTTGATATTGATACAACTATGCCAGAAGATAAGGCAGAGCAAGAAAAAATCGGTAGACTATTGAAGAAGCTTGACACCCTTATCACCCTTCATCAGCGTAAGCTGGAAAAGCTTATACAAATTAGAAAAGCCTTCGCAGAGAGGTGCTTTTTGCAAAGTCGAAAGGAGTTCGTTATGGCGTTTACAAAAGAAGCCGATTTTGAAGAGGCGGTGATAAAGCTCCTGATAGAACGCGGCTGGAAAGATGGTGTGCTGAAGAACTACACCGAACAGCAGCTGATCCAGAATTGGGCGAACATCCTTTTTGAAAACAACCGTGGCATTGACCGACTGAACGATTATCCGCTGACGGATGGCGAGATGCAGCAGATCATGGAACAGGTCATGAACGCGAAAACGCCGATGAAGCTGAATAAATTTATCAACGGCAAAAGTGTGCTTATCAAGCGTGACAATCCTGACGATAAGCTGAATTTCGGCAAAGAAGTGTCCCTGAAAATCTATGACCGTCTGGAAATTGCAGCCGGACTCAGCCGCTACCAGATCGCAGAGCAGCCAAAGTTCCCCACCAAGTCCAAAATTTTGAATGACCGCCGTGGCGATTTGATGCTGCTCATCAATGGTATGCCGGTCATTCACATGGAACTGAAAAAGAGCGGTGTTTCCATCAAACGGGCTTGCAGCCAGATTGAAAAATACGCGGCAGAGGGCATTTTTACGGGACTGTTCTCGCTGGTGCAGATTTTTGTGGCCATGAACCCGGAAGAAACGGTCTACTTTGCCAATCCCGGCCCGGAAGGACAATTCAACCCCAGCTACTATTTCCATTGGGCGGACTTCTACAACGAGCCGATGAACGACTGGAAAGACGTTACAACGGCACTTTTGTCTATCCCGATGGCGCATATGTTGGTGGGCTTTTATACCGTTGCCGATGGTTCCGATGGCATTTTGAAGGTGATGCGCAGCTATCAGTACTACGCTGCCAGCAAAATTTCGGATGCCGTTTCCAAGGCGAAATGGGAGAATGACCAGCAGCGCGGCGGCTACATCTGGCACACCACAGGTTCCGGCAAGACCATGACTTCTTTCAAGTCCGCTCAACTGATTGCATCTTCCAAGGATGCGGACAAAGTGATTTTTCTGATGGACCGAATCGAGTTGGGCACCCAGAGCCTGAAAGAATACCGCAACTTTGCAGGGGAAAACGAGGAGGTGCAGGCTACCGAGAACACGGATGTTCTTGTGGACAAGCTGAAAAGCACTTCGCCGTCCGATACGCTCATCGTGACTTCCATCCAGAAGATGAGCAACATCAAGGATGATGCACAAAACAAGCTGAACCCCAACGACATTGCGCTGATCAACGCAAAGCGGTTGGTTTTTATCGTGGACGAGTGCCACCGTTCCACCTTTGGCGATATGATGCAGACCATCAAGCATACATTCCCGAAAGCACTGTTCTTTGGTTTTACCGGTACGCCGATCCAAGGCGAAAACCAGAAGAAAATGAGCACCACCGCCACCGTTTTCGGCAACGAACTGCATCGGTACAGCATTGCAGACGGCATCCGGGATCACAACGTGCTGGGCTTTGACCCTTACAAGGTGCTGACCTTCAAGGACAGCGACTTGCGGAAAGCGGTCGCACTGGAAAAAGCAAAGGCATATTCTGTGGACGAAGCTCTGGCCGACCCACAGAAGAGCAAGGTGTTTTATAAGTATCTGAATCTGCCGATGGCAGGCGGAAAAGATGCGCTCGGTGAGGAGATAAAGGGCATCGAGGATTATATTCCCAACACCCAGTATGAGGGCGAAGAACACCAGAAAGCCGTGGTGGAGGACATTTGCGAGAACTGGCAGACCCAGAGCCGCAACAGCAAATTTCATGCCATTTTTGCAACCTCCAGCATCCCGGAAGCCATCCAATATTACAAGCGGTTCAGAGAAGCCGCACCATGGCTGAAAGTCACCGCACTATTTGACCCCAACATTGACAACAACGGCAAAGGCATCACCAAAGAAGAAGGGCTAAAAGAGATCGTAGAAGACTATAACGCCCGCTATGGACAGGACTTCAGCATTCCGACCTTTGCCAAGATGAAAAAGGACATTGCGGCACGGCTGGCGCACAAATTGCCCTACCAGCGCATCGAGCGCACCCCGGAAAAACAGCTTGATCTGCTAATCGTGGTGGATCAGATGCTGACAGGCTTTGACTCCAAGTGGATCAACACCCTGTATCTGGATAAAATGCTGCAATACGAAAATCTGATTCAGGCGTTCTCCCGCACTAACCGACTGTTTGGCGATGACAAACAGTTTGGCACCATCAAGTATTACCGCCGTCCGCACACGATGGAGAAAAACATCGCAGATGCGGTAAAAGAGTATTCCGGCGATAAACCGTTTGGCCTGTTTGTAGATAAGCTGGACAAGAACGTGGAAAAACTGAATGCCCTCTATGCGGAGATCAAAGATCTGTTTGTGTCGGCGGGCATTGAAGAGTTTTCGCAGATCCCTGCGGATATGGCAGAGCGCAAAAAGTTTGCCGACCTGTTCCAGTCCTTCAACGAAAATCTGGAAGCAGCCAAGGTGCAGGGCTTCGAGTGGGATAAGCCCATTGTGATCATCAACGAGGATGCAGATGAGGAAACGGAACTTCATGCGAACTTTGACGAGAGAACGTTCAAAGTGCTGGCACTCCGCTATAAAGAGCTGTTCACGCCGAATCCGGATGGCAGTGAAAATGACCCGGACGATGACGTTCCCTATGCGGTGAACAGCTATCTGACCACCATTGATACTGCTGACATCGACACGGATTACATGAACTCCCGCTTTGAAAAGTACCTGAAAATTTTCTATCAGGAGGGTGCAGAAGCAGAAGCCATCCATCAGGCCGAAACGGAGCTGCACAAGACCTTTGCCACCCTCTCGCAGGAAGAACAGAAATATGCGAATATTTTCCTGCACGACATTCAAAGCGGCGCAGTGGTTCCGCAGCCGGGAAAGACCTTGCGGGAGTACATTGCCGAGTACATCGCCCAAAAGCAGAACGACCAGATCCACAAAGTAGCTGAAGTTTTCGGCTTGGACGAAAAGAAGCTGCGGGCATTCATGCGTGCAAATATCACCGAAGCCAACATCAACGAGTTCGGACGTTTTGATGACTTGAAAGCCACTGTGGACAAGGCAAAAGCAAAGGCATATTTTGAGGCAATTGAGGGGACAAAACTCATTCCTCCCAAAGTGCCTGTCAAGTATGATAAACTCTTGCGCGAGTTCATCGTAAGTGGCGGATTTGACCTAAAAATGCCGAAAGAATCATAAAATGGGTGCAAAATCACCCTGCTGACCAAGAGCCGAGGCGCGTCCTCGGCTCTTTTTTCGCGCCAAAATCCCAAAACACACCTACTTGGGAACAGCGTAAGCTGGATGAAGCGTTTGATTTTACAGTTCCAAATAATACGCTTTCCCGTGCTGAACTAAACCAAGAAAGTGGTTCTGTTCGGAATGTCCACTATGGCGATGTCCTGATAAAATATGGCTCTGTGTTAGACGCTCAGAACGATGAACTTCCGTTTATAACCGGGAGAAGCAAAGACGATTTCAAAGGTGCACTTCTGCAAAACGGAGATATCATCATTGCTGATACTGCTGAAGATGAAACGACCGGAAAAGTCTGTGAAATCGTCAATATTCAGGATAAAGATGTTGTGGCAGGACTTCATACGATGGTGTGTCGTCCCAAAAATAAAACAGCAGAAGGCTATTTCGGCTACTACATGAATTCAAGCTCCTATCATCACCAGCTTTTACCGTTGATGCAGGGCATTAAAGTTCTATCCCTTAGTAAAACCAATGTTCAAAAAACAACAGTGAAATACCCGAAAGATAAAGCAGAGCAACAAAAAATTGCAGATTGCCTTAGACGTATTGACACCCTTATCACCCTTCATCAGCGTGAGCATATAAAACCGATTTTGGAGGTAAAACGTGTTAAACGAAATGAATGAAAACAACCTGTTCTGCGATTATTATGAGCAGTGGGTTGCTGTATACAAAGAGGGTGCAGTTCGCCCGGTTACATTGGATAAGTACAAAATGACCCTTTCTTGGGTAAAAAAACTTGCTCCTACTTTGAAACTCTGTGAGGTTTCCAGAGTGACCTATCAGCAGCTTTTGAACGATTATGCCGTAGGCCACGAGCGTCAGACCACGATGGACTTCCACCATCAACTGAAAGGCGCCATCATGGATGCTGTGGATGATGGACTAATCGTGAAAGACCCAACCCGAAAAGCGATCATCAAAGGCAAGCCCCCGGTGCCTAAAAAGGTGAAATATCTGAACCAGTTTGAACTGCATCTTTTGTTGAGCGACTTGGATCTACAAGGAAAACTCAACTGGGACTGGATGATTTTGCTGATTGCCAAAACCGGCATCCGCTTTTCCGAAGCTTTGGCGATCACTCCTGCGGATTTTGACTTTTCGCACCAGATGCTTTCCATCAATAAAACATGGGATTATAAGGGGAACGGCGGATTTCTGCCGACAAAAAATAAATCGTCTGTCCGTAAAATTCAAATTGACTGGCAGACGGTGATTCAGTTCGCAGCACTGGTAAAAGACGTTCCTGAAGATAAGCCGATTTTCGTGTTCAAGGAACACGCCTACAATTCCACTGTTAACGATGTTCTGGAACGGCACTGCGACCGGGCCAAGATCCCGGTCATCTCGGTACATGGTCTGCGGCATACCCACGCTTCGGTGCTTTTGTTTGCAGGGGTATCCATTGCAAGCGTAGCAAGGAGGCTGGGGCATTCCAGCATGACAACCACGCAGAAAACCTACCTGCACATCATTCAGGAACTGGAAAATCAGGACATCGACCTTGTAATGCGGTCACTCTCTGGATTAAGCTGATAAAATAATCAACCATCGCTCGCGCTGGTGAAGGATGATAAGAGAAAAGCCAAACCTCAAGCTGTACAGGATGTACGGTGAGGTTTGGCTTTTTGGTATCAGCTGCTCTTTTGATTTTCGTTCATAATTCTTCTGGCTCGTCCGCGCGTGGTGTCCTCAAAGGTTTCATCCTCGCTGAATCGTAGCCAATAGGGGTCTTCCATCAGGCAGGCGTTGGTGCGTTTGACGATTTCCCATGCATTGTAGTTCGGCAGACCCATCATTTTCAGAATTTCCTTGCAGTCCATCCGATTTTTCGGAAAGATTCGTTTCTTTGCCCAAACCACCACATCAACCAATGGAACTTCACGTTTGTCACCGATGAAAAGGTTCAGTGGGAGGCTGTACTGCGGCACGCCCTCATTTGCGCAAAGAGACTGCCCATCTTCGCTTAGGTGTGCAATTTCTTTTTCATCCATCATCAATTTCAGATAGGCCATTTTATCACCCCATGGCGGCTTTCAGGTAGTGCAGACGGTATTTCAGGTATTGACGGATCGCAGATGCTCTTTTTTCGCTCAACAATGCAAGAATAGGCGAGATGGACTGAATGATTTCACTATACAACTCGTCCAAGTCACGCGTTGGCAGCACAGGCTCATCGATCATCTTGATTTGCTGGGCATGGTGACTGCGGAACG
>OIPD01000311.1_pt1 | contig 11814 bp, 9 predicted proteins | sample 1585741 | NCBI WGS metagenome assembly OIPD01 (sample SAMN02674606, study PRJEB24791) | human gut metagenome, SKBSTL068 | isolation source: stool | host: Homo sapiens | place: USA | reverse complement strand
CACATTGGAAGAAGTCTTTGCAGCGCAGCTGCAGGAATGGTTTTGTATTTCCTGCTCACAAAGCTGATCGTATGGGCGTGTGGATGGCAGATGGCAAGTTATAATGGAGGAGCGGATGTTTCGGTACTTTCTATACTGAAAAATCTGCCCAATGCCATTGCAGAGACCTACCAACTGTTTGGAGCTTACTTTTTTCAGAATTACTATCGGCATAACATTCTGCAGCCGGTGGGCTTTTTCGTTTTGGTATTTCTGGCGCTGAGCATCGGACTGCTGAACCGCTTCAGAAAAATGCTTCACCGGAAAAATTGGGAATATATCCTTCTGGGAGTGGCAGCGCTGATCGTTTTGCCCATCATGTGCAATGCCATCATGCTGATCACAAGCGAGGCGGTCTGGCTTTTGCAGATGGGCGAAGGATTGAATCTGTTCGTGCCGGTATGTCTGCTGCTGCTTGAAGGGACGCGCACAAATCAGCCTATGGTAAAAAAGTATGTACGTGCTGCCCGGACAGGGGCTGTAGTACTTGCGGTTTTGGTCGTCTATGGCAATGTCTGCTCTGCCGTGATCGATCAGGAAGCTATGTATGAGGGAAGGAAAACACTCAAGAGCATGTCGGATCACATTGCGGACGACCTGATGAGCAGCGGATATTTTGACGATAACGAGCAGCTGCCGGTACTGTTTGTGGGCAGACCCAGCTCGAACTCCAGTTTTATGAAGAGGGAGTATTACCTCTATGCAAATCCGTATGCGCAGATGGGCCGCTTCTGGCTGAACGATTACTCGGCCAGAGCGTCTTGGAAAGCGGTTTTCAGGGATATTACTCCGGCAAAACTCAAGCATTGCTCGGTGGAACAGTACGGGGAACTGTACAGCAGAACAGAGCTGGAACAGATGCCAGTCTATCCGCAGGAAGGATATATCCAGCAGATCGACGGTGTGGTCGTGGTAAAAATTTCAGATGATTACAAAGTTGATAAAGAGTTTGCGCCACTAATCGACCTGGGAGAATTGTTTCAGCTCATAATGGATGACATAAACGATTCATAATGGTTGCGGCTTTGTGAAAAAACCTCCACTGAACGCGATTTTTGCGGAAAGTAACTGCACAGCCCTTGCAAACTGTCCCGAAATGTGGTAACATAACTCTTGGTTATAAAACCTGAATACTCCCAAACGCAGCGACGGAGAGAGTAGGCATGGCGTACACGGCAAAGAGAGAAGCTTCACCGGCTGAGAGGGCTTCCGGGTGTATCTGTGCTGAAGTTCGCTCCTGAGCGGTCTGTGCGAAACAGCAGTAGTACAGAACGGCCACGCCCCGTTACGGCGTTCTGAGAGCCGCCCGGCATCTGTGCACGGGTGGAAACCGGGTGGTACCGCGGAGCAGAAAAATTACAGCTTCGTCCCTTTTGCCTGAGAAATCGGGCAGGGGACGGAGCTTTTTTGTTGCACTCCGCTCATCAACACGAAGAATAAAGGAGAGAACATCCATGCAAGCAATGATCGACGAGCTGGCAAAACAGGCCGCTGAAAGCCTTGGTCAGGTGTCCGGCAAGGAAACGCTGGCCTCCTTCTGGCAGGAGTACCTCAGCAAAAACGGCAAGATCCCTGCCCTGATGAAGAACCTGCGCACCGTTGCGCCGGAAGAGCGCCCCGCTATGGGCAAGATCATCAATGAACTCAAGGCAAAGGTTCAGGCAGATTACGACGCTGCTGCAGAACAGGTGAAGCAGGCAGAGCTTGCTGCCCGCAATGCTGCGGAGACGGTGGATATCACCCTGCCCGCCAAGACCCGCTCTGTGGGCGGTCTGCACCCGCTGACCCTGATCACCAACCAGATCATCGACGTGTTCTCCGGCATGGGCTTTTCGGTGGGCACCTTCCCGGAGATCGAGGACGATGACCACAACTTTACCCGCCTGAACGTGCCCAAGGATCACCCGGCACGCGACATGCAGGACACCTTCTACCTGTCGGAGGAGTTCCTGTTGCGTACCCAGACTTCCGGCGGCCAGATCCGCACCATGGACGTTCAGAAGCCGCCCATCAAGATCCTGATGCCCGGCCGTGTGTTCCGCTCCGACTCGGACGCTACCCACAGCCCCATGTTCCACCAGATGGAAGGTCTGGTCGTGGACAAGGGCATCACCCTGGGCGACCTGCAGGGCGCACTGAACACCTTCGTGCAGAAGCTGTTCGGCGCTGACACCCGCACCCGCCTGCGTCCCTCCTACTTCCCGTTCACCGAGCCCAGCGTGGAGGTGGACGTGAGCTGCTTCGAGTGCCACGGTAAGGGATGCCCGCTGTGCAAGCACACCGGCTGGATCGAGGTGCTGGGCGGCGGCGTTGTCAACCGCAAGGTGCTGGAGAACTGCAATATCGACCCGGACGAGTATTCCGGCTTCGCCTTCGGCATCGGCATCGAGCGTATCGCCATGCTGAAGTATGGCATCAACAACATCGGCCTGATGTTCGAGAACAACCTGCAGTTCCTCAAGCAGTTCCATGAATAAGAGGGGAGAGAACAGACAATGAAAGTACCTTTCAGTTGGTTAAAAGAATTCGTTGATATCGACGTTACCGCTCAGGAGCTGGAGGAGAAGCTGTTCTCCTGCGGCTTTGAGGTGGAAGAGCTGATCCCGCTGGATGCAGGCATCAGCAAAGTGGTCGTTGGCAAGATCGTGGAGATGGAAAAGCAGGAGGGCACCCACCTGACCAAGTGTGTGGTGGACTGCGGCGACTACGGCCACGACATCCGCATCAGCACCGGTGCCGCCAACATGAAGCTGGGCGACTGCGTGCCCGCTGCTCTGGATGGCTCCACCCTGCCCGGCGGCATCAAGATCAAGGCCCGCAAGATGCAGGGCGTGGAGTCCAACGGTATGCTGTGCTCCGGCGAAGAGCTGGGTCTGAACGACGACCTGTTCCCGGGCTCTGAGGTCTACGGCCTGCTCATCCTGCCCGAGGATTCTGTCCCCGGCACCGACATTGCCCCCGTGGTGGGTCTGGACGACTATATCTTTGATATCTCCATCACCGCGAACCGCCCGGACTGCCAGTCCGTTCTGGGCATCGCCCGCGAGGTGGCTGCCGTTCTGGGTAAGCCCCTGCACATGCCCGCCATGGACTACAAGACTGTCTGCGAGCCGGATGCTCCCATCACCGTCCAGGTGGAGGCCCCTGACCTGTGCCCCCGCTATATGGCGCATTACGTCCGCAACATCCGCATGGGCGAATCTCCCCGCTGGATGAAGCGCCATCTGGCCCTGTGCGGCCTGCGCTCCATCAGCAATGTGGTGGATATCACCAACCACACCCTGCTGGAAATGGGCCAGCCCATGCACGCCTTTGACCTGAACAAGGTCGCCGGCCGCACCATTGATGTGCGCCGTGCCCACGAGGGTGAGAAGATCGTGACCCTCGATGAAAAGGAGTTCACCCTGAACCCCAACAATCTGGTCATCTGTGATGCCGAGAAGCCTGTGGCTCTGGCCGGCATCATGGGCGGTGCCAACTCCGGCATGGATGAGAACACCACCAGCCTGCTGTTCGAGTGCGCCACCTTCGCTCGTGACTGCGTCCGCAAGACCAGCCGTGCCCTGGGCCAGAACAGTGATTCCTCTGCCCGCTATGAAAAGGGTGTGGACCGCAACTCTCCCGAGCTGGGCCTGGCCCGTGCCCTGCACCTGATCCAGGAGCTGGACTGCGGCGATATCACCACCCTCGAGTATGACCTGACCGATGGCCGCCCGCTGGAGCGCAAGCACATCGTGACCACCCCTGCCAAGATCTGCGGCGTGCTGGGCATCACTGTGCCCGAGCAGACCATGATCGATATCCTGCAGCGCCTGGAGTTCACTGTGGATGTGCAGGCTGACGGCAGCTGGGATGTGTCTGCTCCTCTCTACCGTGAGGACGTGGAGAGCTTCCCCGATCTGGCGGAGGAGGTCATCCGTGAGTACGGCTATGACCACATCAACCCCACCTTCCTGAACACCGCCTCTGTTACCAACGGCGGCCTGAACTACGCGCAGAAGCAGCAGCTCAAGACCAAGCGCCTGCTGGCTGCACAGGGCTTCTATGAGGCCTCTACCCTGGCCTTCTACTCCAACGCGGAGCTGGATATGCTGCACATCCCTGCTGAGGATGCTGCCCGCAAGGCCATCCGCATCCTGAATCCCATCAGCGAGAACCTGTCCATCATGCGCACCCTGCTGACCCCGTCCATGCTGAATGTCATCGTGGACAACCTCAAGAAGGGCAATGCCGAGGGCCGCCTGTTCGAGATGGCTCCCGTCTATCTGGCCAAGGAGCTGCCCATCAGCGAGCATCCCCATGAGCGTCAGACCCTCTGCATTGGTGCCTTTGGCCCCGAGGAGGACTTCTTCACCGTCAAGGGTGCAATGGAGGCGCTGGCCGCAGGCTTTGACCTGACCTTCACCTATGAGCGCGAGACCACCCCGTGGCTCCACCCCGGCATCAGCGCCGCTGTCTACTGCAACGGCAAGCGTCTGGGCGTGTTCGGTAAGCTCTCCAATGAGATCAACGGCGAGCTGGAGATCGCAAAGGACCAGAAGGACAGCCAGAACATCTATCTGGGTGAGCTGGACTATGAGGCTCTGATGTCCTGCGTGGACGGTGAGCTGCGCTATAAGCCGCTGAGCCCCTACGCTGCCGTCAAGCGTGACCTGGCCCTTGTCTGCGAGGAAAAGGTCACCTGCGGCGAGATCGAGAACACCATCAAGAAGGCAAGCTCCCTCATCACCGAGGTCAAGCTGTTCGATATCTACCGCGGCGCAAACCTGGGCGAGGGCAAGAAGAGCATGGCCTTCTCCCTGACCCTGTCTGACCCCAGCGCGGAGATCTCCGCTGAGCAGGTCGAGCGCACCGTCAAGAAGGTGCTGGGCAACCTGAAGTTCAAGCTGGGCATTGAGATCCGATAAGCGGTGATCTATACACAGCACTATGAGTCTCCTCTGGGCGGCATCCTGCTGGCCGCTGACGACACAGGCCTGACCGGCCTCTGGTTCGAGGGGCAGAAGTACTTTGCCCGCACCCTGGATGCGGTGCATCAGGAGCAGGAGACCGCTGTGCTCTCCGAGGCCAGACGCTGGCTGGATGTTTATTTCGGCGGGCAGGAGCCGGACTTTACTCCGCCGCTCCATCCCGCTGGCTCTGCCTTTCAGCAGGAGGTGTGGGCGCTGCTGCGCCGCATCCCCTGCGGCCAGACCACGACCTATGGTGCACTGGCGAGGCAGCTTGCCGCAGAGCGCGGTCTTTCCCGGATGTCTGCGCAGGCTGTGGGCGGGGCTGTCGGACACAATGTGATCTCTATCATCATTCCCTGCCACCGCGTTGTCGGGACAAACGGCAGCCTGACCGGATATGCAGGCGGCATCGAGAAAAAAGCCGCGCTGCTGAGACTGGAAATGAAAATGACGCGGTAAGAAATACGGCAAACAAAAAAATCCGAACCTTTTCCCGATGGGAAGAGGTTCGGATTTTTCTTGTGTGGTGGAGGCGATGGGAGTCGAACCCATGTCCGAAGAGAGTTCAGCGTAGGTGTCTCCGGGTGCAGGCGATCAACAACATTCCCTCCGCGTCACGCCGGTCGCCAGGCTAACGCATTGGTAGCTTCATGAGTTCCTGCCGGTCCGCAAAGCTTAGGTCCGTTCAGGTGCTGTGTCTAAAGGACGCCCCGGCCCCACACGACACAAGAGTGGGCGGAACGCGCAGCACTCAGGCTGCGAGCAACTGATAATTATTGTTGTCAGTTAATTTTTTGGAGGAGTTTAGAGCAGTTCCCCCACTGCTACCCGCTGCCCAGGCCTCGCTCCCCCCGTCGAAACCTTTACGCCCCCATAAAACACACCTTGCAGTGTGGGTAAGCTTTGAAGTTTCCGGGCAGGAATGCTGCCTGAAATCAATAGTAAACGCCGTTGGATTTAACGGCCCGGTCGATGGAGCGCTTGGCATCGCGCTTGGCGGCATCTGCGCGCTTATCATAGAGCTTTTTGCCCTTGCACAGGCCCAGCTCCATTTTGACGCGGCCATGCTTGAAGTAGAGCGAAAGCGGCACAAGAGTGTAGCCCTGCAGCTTGCACTGCTGGTGCAGCCGCCGGATCTCATTCTTGTGGGCCAGCAGCCGCCGCACCCGCATGGGGTCCTGATTGAAGATGTTGCCGTGGTCGTAGGGGGTGATGTGCATTCCCTTGACCAGCAGCTCGCCGTCCTCAATGTCGACCCAGCTGTCTTTCAGGTTCACGCCGCCGACACGCAGGCTCTTGACCTCAGTGCCTTTCAGCTCAACGCCGGTCTCCAGCGCTTCCAGAACGAAATACTCGTGGCGCGCTTCCCGGTTTGTGGCAATCGTCTTGGTTGCCGGACGCTCTTTGGTCGGTGCCATTCCGCGCGCCTCCTTTCTATCGCTTTGGTATCGTTACGTTAGTATATCATATTTTTGTGGATTTTCAAGGTCACTTTTTGAAGAAACTGTAAAACTTTCCCGCAAAAAGCACCTTACAGCTTTTTATAGCCCGCCGGTTCGTCCGCTGCACACCGCCGCTCCATCAGGTAGGTGTCCAGCCAGCGGCCGTGGCAGTCCCGGGCAATGCGCTCCCGGCGGCCCACCACGCGGAAGCCGCATTTCAGGTGCAGGCCCCGGGAGGGGGCGTTGTCCTGCAGCACCGTGGACTGCAGCGTCCAGTACCCGGCCTGTTCGGCCTCACGGCAGAGCGCTGTGAGCAGGTGATAGCCCAGCCCCTTGCCCCGGAATTTCTCCCCGACATAGATGCTCACCTCGGCCACGCCGCGGTAGCACCAGCGGGGGTCTACCCGATGCAGGGCTGCCCAGCCGGCCACGACCCCATCGTCCAGCACCACCAGGCGGCATTCCCGGGTATGGGATGCGTCCCAGGCGGTGTAGGGCGGGCAGTTGGTCTGGAAGGTGGCGTGCTCGGTGGCAATACCCTCCAGATATATTTTGGACACGGCAGTCCAATCCTCCGGCATCATGGGCCGGACTGTGATCTCACTCATATTCCTATCCTGACCGGAGCCGCAATGCTCCGGTTTCCCCTCATTGCGTGTGCAATATCTCTTTTCAGTATAGCAGAATCTGCCGCAAATCACAATGGAAACCTGTTCACCTCAGGCCGGGCAGAGTGTCTGGAATCTGAATACCCGGCCCCTTGGAAGCGTGGAGATCACAACGCATGGATTTTGCGGACAGATTTGTTTTGACAATACCGGCGGGTGTGATACAATAGAACAAAAACCAACCGGTGTCGCCTGTGCAGTCCCATATTATAGTCCTCTGTATGGGAAAATGCAATCAGGGCGGTGCCGGGGGAAAGGAACGGAACATGAAACAGGCAAAACGAATCGTCGCGATGGTGCTGTGTCTGCTGGCACTGCTGGCCCTGCCCGCCGGTGCCGTAATGGAAAAGGGAGAGCCCAACATCACGGCCCAGACCACCATGAAGGAAGTGCGCAGCAACCCGGGCATCAAGAACTCCGGCTTCTACACCTACTCGCAGGATAAGGACTGCCCGCCGGGTCAGGCCCTGTGGGAGATGACCACTGTGGAGGGCTACACCAACGAGTATGTGGCCGAAGGCTGTGCCAAGGGGCTGAATCTGGTCATTGAGAACTACAACAATGGCGTTCAGGTCACCCACTCGTTCTACACGGATGCGGAAAAGGCGGCGGACCGCACCAAAAACAACACCGGCCTGTTCTATTTCCCGGCCAAGGCCGAAAATGCCAAGTTTGCGCTGATCCTGGCTGGCAGCGGTGCCAATGAGAGCGCCGAGCTGGAGGAGGGGGCCTGCACGGCCTGGCAGCTGCATGAGCTGGGCTATGCCGCCTTTATTCTGCGGTATCGCGTCTGGACGGATGCTTCCGATGATGCTCCGCTGGAGGACATCGGCCGGGCCATGCAGTACATTGAGGAACACGCTGCGGAGTTTGGCATCCAGCCGGAGCAGTACGCCATCGTGGGATATTCCATGGGCGGCCACCTGACGGGCCTGTTCGGCACGGAATCGGTGGGGTATCAGCATTACAATGTGCCCAAGCCTGCCGCCCTGCTGCTGGGCTACCCCATCAACGATATGACCTACATCAAGCCCATCTACCATGTCATTCAGGATATCGGCGCGTACGGCCCCAAATACTATACCCGGAATCTTTCGGATGAGATCACGCCGGACTACCCCGCCACCTACCACTGGCACGGTGTGAACGACACGCTGCTGAAAGAGCTGGTCTACTGGCGGCAGGGACCGCAGCTGGAAGCTGCCCTGCAGGCCAATCACGTCAAGCATGTTTATCGGGTGTTCAACAATGCACCTCACGTCTGCGGCATCGGCACCGGAACAGATGCCGAGAACTGGCTGGTGGAAGCCACTGCTTTCTGGGAAGAGCAGTGTGCCTGAGAGAAAGGATGAAACAGGATGAAAGATCTGAACGAAGCATTTGTGCATCTGAACGTCGGTCTGCCCGATGATGTGGAGCGGCTGAAGGCCGCGGGCTATTACAAAGAAGCAATGGCACGGATCGATGAATATCTGGCCGAGGACTGGACGGAGACCCAGAACAGCCCCCGCAGTCAGGGGTTGGAAATGCCGGAGTACGAGCAGCCCGCCAACCCTGTGCCCCACGGCGTGGACGCGCTGCGGGATGCCCTGCTGGTGCAGAAGGAGATCATGTGCCGTCTGCCGCAGGAATACTGCTGGAACGAGGCACAGGCCGTGGCCCGGATGCAGGGCCTTGTGCGGGATTTCACGGTGGAGGAGTTCCGCCAGCTGGTGCATGAGGGCCGGGTGGACTGGCGGTTTGTGGAAGGGGAGAAGCACTACCTTGACCGCTTTGCCGAGACGCTGATCGCCACCCACGCCGACCTTGCCGCCCGTCAGCTCGACCCGCCCGCCCCGGCTACGCTGGCACGGGAGCGCCGCCGCCGCATCCATGACCAGATGGAGCGGGAAGGGCAGGCCAGTGCCCGCATCACGCTGAAGACCAGCGTGGGAATGTCGGATGAGGCCTTTGCCGCCGCTCTGGCCAAGGCAAAGGCAGAGGGCCGGGAGAGCGTGCACGTCCGCGCCTGGCTGCCCATCCCGGCGGAATGCCTGGCCCAGAGCGAGATCGAGCTGCAGAGCTTTACCGAGCAGCCGGGCCGCATCGCCGATGCAAACGCCCCCCAGCGCACCGTCTGCTGGGAGGCTGACCTGACCGAAAACCGCCGCTTCGGGGTGCAGTACCGTTACAAGACAACGGCAGTCTATGCTGACCCGCTGGACTTTGTGCCTGCACCGGAACAGCCGACCTTTGATACCGAGGAGCAGGCCCCGCATATCGTGTTCACGCCCTATCTGCGGGCGCTGGCCGCGCAGCTGACCGAAGGGATCACCGACCCGGCGGAAAAGGCAAAGCGCATCTATGATTACGTTACCCTGAACGTGCGGTATCACTATCAGCCCGCCTACTTTGTGCAGGACTGCCTGCCCGACCGCTGCGCGCGGGACCGGCGCGGTGACTGCGGCATTATGGCCCTGACCTTCATCACCCTCTGCCGTCTGGTGGGCATTCCGGCCCGCTGGCAGAGCGGCCTGTCGGTGTCGCCCACCGGCGTGGGCTGCCACGACTGGGCCATGTTCTACATTGCCCCCAAGGGCTGGATGTATGCCGACTGCTCCTTTGGCGCCTCCATGGCACGGCAGGGCGAGGAAGAGCTGCGCCGCCACTACTTCGGCAGCCTGGACACCGGGCGCATGGTGGCAAACCGCGCCTTTGAGGCACCCTTTGACCCGCCGATGTACGGGTTCCGCTCCGACCCCTATGATAACCAGTCGGGCGAGTGCGAGGTGGACGGCGTGGGCCTTTATGGCGATGCGCTGGATACCCGGAAAGAATTGGTCGATTTCGAGGACTTATAATCAATGGAATTTTTAGCTGGATTGTACACCCTGCTGCTGGTCACCATCTGCCTGCTGCTGGCAGCGGTGCTCTGGAAACTGAACAAGCCCCGGAACGGGGGAGACTACGAGGAACTCAAGCGCTGGATGCAGCAGCAGCTCGATGCACAGGCAAAAGACTTTGCGGCCAGACAGGCGGCAATGGCGGAGCAGAACTATACCGCCATCCGCAGCGTCAGTGAGACGCTGCAGACCTCGGTGCAGAGCATGAGCACCACGCTGGCACAGGGCCAGAGCGGCCAGCAGCAGATCCTGACCCAGCGGCTCCAGAGTCTGGAGGCCGCCAACACCCAGAAGCTGGAAGAGCTGCGCAAGACCCTTGCGGAAAACATGACCGCCCTGCAGGCCGAGAACGCCAAAAAGCTGGATGAGATCCGCCACACCGTGGATGAGCAACTGCAGGATGCCCTGCAGAAGCGGGTGACCGAGAGCTTCAAGGCTGTGAACGACCAGCTGGAACAGGTGTACAAGGGGCTGGGCGAGATGCAGAACCTTGCCGCCGATGTGGGCGGGCTGAAGCAGGTGCTCTCGAACGTTAAGACCCGCGGCATTCTGGGTGAAATCCAGCTGGGGGCCATTCTGGAAGAAATCCTGGCCCCGGAGCAGTACGAGACCAATGTGGCCACCATCCCGGGCAGCACCCAGCGGGTGGAATATGCCATCAAGATGCCGGGCACGGACGGCGGCACGGTCTGGCTGCCCATCGACTCCAAATTCCCCGGCGACACCTACGCGCACTTGCAGGATGCCCAGGCCTCCGGCGATGCGCAGGCGGTGGAGAATGCCCGCCATGCGCTGGAGCTGGTGCTGCGGAGCGAGGCAAAGGACATCCGGGAAAAGTATGTGGAACCGCCCTACACCACGACCTTTGGTATCCTCTTCCTGCCTTTTGAGGGGTTGTACGCCGAGGTGGTGAACGCCGGTCTGCTGGAGGTGCTGCAGCGGGATTATCAGGTGAACATTGCAGGCCCCAGCACCATGGCGGCTCTGCTCAACAGCCTGCAGATGGGCTTCAAGACCCTTGCCATCCAGAAGCGCTCCGGCGAGGTCTGGCAACTGTTGGGTGCCGTTAAGACGGAATTCGACAAGTTCGGGCAGGGGCTCTCCAAGATGCAGCAGCGCCTGCGCCAGACCGATGAAGAACTGGACAACCTCATTGGTGTCCGCAGCCGGGCCATCAGCCGCAAGCTCCGCAGTGTCCAGAGCCTGGATGATGCCAGCGCAGCAGCCCTGCTGGAGCTGGACACCGAGCCCGGCCGGCCGGTGGCGGCAAGACTGCCGGAGGAGCTTGAATAATCTTTAACAATGTGCTATACTAGGAACTGTTATTAGTATTATACTGCCGCTTTTTCGGCACAGCAATATGGATAGAGAGGATGTCTGCTATGAGCGTGAAAAAGATCAGCGAAGCCATTCTGGGCGTGGGTGTGGACGATACCACCATTGACCTGTTCGAGAGCCAGTACCCGGTGCCCACCGGCGTGAGCTACAATTCCTATGTCATTCTGGACGAAAAGACCGCCATTCTGGATACGGTGGACAACCGTGCCACGGAGCCCTGGCTTGCCAACCTGACCGAGGCACTGGCCGGACGCAAGCCGGATTATCTGGTGGTCAGCCACATGGAGCCTGACCACGGTGCCAATATCGCCAGACTGGCCGCCCTCTACCCGGAAATGCAGGTGGTGGGCAACGCCAAGACTTTCCTGTATATGGATCAGTTCTTTGGGGCGGATGCCGTTGCCAAGGAGCGCCGCGTGGTGGTGAAGGACGGCGAGAGCCTGAGCCTGGGCACCCACACCCTGACCTTTGTGCTTGCTCCCATGGTGCACTG
>OIPD01000303.1_pt1 | contig 12098 bp, 10 predicted proteins | sample 1585741 | NCBI WGS metagenome assembly OIPD01 (sample SAMN02674606, study PRJEB24791) | human gut metagenome, SKBSTL068 | isolation source: stool | host: Homo sapiens | place: USA | reverse complement strand
TGGTCTGGCAAGGCAAAACTGAAATGCACTGTCCGAGACTTTGAGGAAGTCAAACGGGCGGTGGACTATCTGAAAGCCCATTCTCTGAACACCATCGAGGATCTGGATACCGCAATTTCTAACCTGAACCAGACCGCCGCCCCTCTCCGTAGGCAGTTGAAGCAGAACGAAAACCGTATGCGGGCAATCGCCCAGATCAAGGATGCTGCCGCCGCCCATGCCAAGCTGAAGCCCATCCACGACACCTTTATCAAGAAGAACTTCAAGTTGACCAAGGACGCTTATGCCGCCCAGCACAAAGAGGAGCTGGACACCTTTAATAAAGCTGTCCGCACTCTGATGAAACTGAACGGCAGCACAGCGGTAGATTTTTCGGCATTGGATGCCGAATTTTCTGCGCTGCAATCCGGCAGCGCAGAACTGCGTACCAAACTGGAAACCTTGCAGCCGGATGTCTCTGCCCTGAAAAATATCCGCAAGTATATCGACATGGTGCTGAATAAGCAGCAGCTTTCCACACCGGGCGGCAAGCCCCCGGAGAAGGAATCGGTGCTGAAACAGCTGGAGCAGCTTCAGCAGAAAAAGTCCAACTACAAAACGATTTCTACCACCCCAAACCGCGAAGAATCGCTCTAAACGATCTTTCTGTCACCGATATGCCGTTGCAATCAGTGGCAGAAGTACATAATTCATTTGTTTTTTGCTGGCTTTTGGCTATTCTCGCTGGCTAGTGAGTAGAGGCGTACTTTTAAGGCAGAAATTTTCTCCAACACCCCCCATTTTAGGCCACTTTTTCTGTTAATAGTAGAAGCGCCTCTTTGAAAGCCGGTCATTTGTGACCTTTTTGTTAATTCTCAAAAAGATGGTTGTCTTTGGGCTGTTTTCGTTGCCTACCTATTGAGAGGATTTTTTCAAAAGCGGAGATTTGGTCTCAAGAATTACAATTCAATTACAAGTTTCTCACCAATGCTACGAAACAGGCGTTCTCGATGCCTACCAAGTGTAGGGCATCTTTTTCAAGACCATTCTCGGACTATTATGACGTTTTGTTTACAAAATTGCTTGCAATGCTACGAAATGGCCTTTTTCATCGGCTACCAAGTAGAAGGATGTTTTTCGTCCGTCAAAGTCCAGAAATCTTCCATATGTTCCTTGACAAGTGAATAGTTCAATCGTCCGGTACTTCACAAAAGGTACTTCTGTAACTCGCAGCCCGGTCATAACGAAGACGGGGTGGCTGAAACGCCAATGGTGCGGTGTGAATCCGCTGCCGGACGATTCCCCACTCCTAGGGTGCCGAGGGCGAATATGGGAGACCTATATCATATTGACGCAGATGGACTGTAAGCCTATCTGCGACGCGAGAGTTGAAACTACTGTCAGCTCTCTTTACATTGCCACCTATCCGCAGGTGACACACTTTTTGACGCTATGAAGGATTCTTCTGGCTAGTATCAATTTGAACGATTACATCTTGGTTACAGATTGTAAGTGGTGGGTGCAGAATAGCCCTTTTCGTGGGCTCGTATATAGAGGGGTATTTCTTCGGAGTATCTTCTTTCACGAAGGTTTGCTTGTACTCGTATGATTATTATGACAATTCCATTTAATAGCAGACGCACGATTTGCAAATGCAAATTGTGACTTTTTTGTTAATTTTCAAAAACATTGCTACGTTTTGGCCTTTTTCGTCGGCTACCTATTGAGGGCATCTTTTTTCAAGACCACTTTCAACTTCAGGCACCGCCATTGTTGCAAAGTTTCGCCCTCCACCGGTTACCCCATGGACCGACGTTATTTTAACCAAGAAGCTACTTCGGCTATATTTTCCAAGAACTTTTTAACAAATTTCTTTTTCGGGTTACTTTTTGGCCTTTCTCGATGCCTACCAATTAGAGGGACAATTTTTCGGAAGCCTTAAATTTCGAAGATTTTCTATAAAACTCTGTTCTTTGAAAACAGAATAGTTCAATCGTCCGGTACTTCACAAAAGGTACTTCTGTAACTCGCAGCCCGGTCATAACGAAGACGGGGTGGCTGAAATGCCAATGGTGCGGTGCAAGCCCGCCGCCGGACGATTCCCCACTCCTAGGGAAGTCGAGGACCAATATGGGAGACCTTAACTTATTAACGCAGTTGAGCACTTGTTTCGTGCTTTTCTGCGACTGGAGAATTGGAACCCACCAATTCTCGTTACATACTCTTTGTTCCTGATTTCTGCTTCAGCTGGAGGTGATCAACATTTCAGAATATCTTACCACGCAAACTCCGCTGCCGCCGTTTCTCCCATACCCACGCTTCCTTTTGGAACTTGACCTGAGTCAGACTGCAAAAATGACTTATGTGCTGCTACTCGACCGTGCCACGCTCTCGCAGAAAAATCTCTGGATAGATGAACGTGGTTTCGTGTTTGTCATTTTTACGATTTGCTCTTTGGCTGAGCAGCTAGGGCGCAGCACTGTCAGTGTTTCCAGTGCGCTTAAGGAATTGGACGCTGCGGGATTGATTGAGCGCAGACGAACGCGGTTTTCTTCGCCCAATCACATCTTTGTGAAAATTCCAAATGTTGAATAGTTCTGCGTTTTTCACGATTCAAGAACCGCCAAAATCACGATTCTGTGATGCAGATTCTTAATGGCATCTGCAAAAGATATTTTTCCTATGCAGTATAGCAGCCTTTAAGACTGTATCGAAGAAAACTTTCACCTAACCAACGTAATAAAACAAAAAGAGAAAAACGAATAGAATCCATCCATTCCTTTCCGTATTTGCACCACATGAATGAGGAGGTCTGCCCTTGAACAAAGAAAAATCTGAGAAGAAGCCCACCACACGCAAACGTGCGCCGAGAAGTCCGAAGTCCGTGCGCCTGATCGTGGAACGCCATTATATCGGCAATGTGCCGATGAATACGCTTTTTCAGCGGCTTGTGGAAGAAGAAATTCGTAAAACTGCCGAATCGTATCTCGCCGCTGGCTAATTGGACGTTTTACTGCGGAAAAGGGCTTGCATCATCACGCAGCATCCGCTACAATGTGATTGATGAGGTCTCTTTTCCATTATGGAGGTACACATGGAAAAGGACAAAAAAGTAACTGCTTTATACTGCCGACTGTCAAAAGATGACGGTTCAAACAGCGAAAGCCTGAGCATCCGCACTCAAAAGGCGATGCTTATGGAGTATGCCACACGCAACGGTTTCGGGAATTGCCAGTACTATGTTGATGATGGTTACAGCGGTACGAACTCTGACCGCCCTGCCTTTCAGGAACTTCTGGATGATATCCGGGAAGGAAAGGTGGCAACAGTCATTACCAAAGATTATTGTGCGATAATAGGACTAAATCAGAAAGACCTTGAAAATCAAGGCATTCTGGCTTAGTCCCTTCTTTTTTTGACCGAAAACAAAGGACTTTCACAATAATCAAGCAAGCCGGAGGGTGCTGCTGCACACTTCCGGCAGAAGGAGGATATAGTGGGTGCTATCAAAGTCTTCTTGAAGGAGGTTCTGCTTCCAACCGCGCTTGCGTTCTGCCTCGCGTCATTTCTCAAGCCGATCTATATGCCTGACGGCGTATGCGACTACTTTCTTATGTGGATCTGCGTTGGATTACCGTTCGGCATCCGGAGGATGTGCCTCTGGCTCGTTCCCAGCGGCTACGGTATCTCCGGCTCAGTCGGCATCTTCGCATTGAACTTAATCATAGGCGGTCTTATCGGAGGACTTGCCTTCTTCATCGGGCTGCTGCTCGGTGTCATTCATACCATCCGAGAAATCATCTGAACTACATCGTAAACGAAGAGGGTTTGTTTCTTCTCCAATTTGGAGTAAGAAGCAAACCCTCTTTTTTTGTTGCCCAAAAGCCGGAATATTTGCTGGCGATGCGGCGACGGAAAGGAGTTTTAAGCATGAAACGCATGACAGCCGGTGATCTGCAAGCACTCGAATTGCTGATGCAGACCACACCCGGCTTTGAGCATTTTGACAGCGGCGCGGATGGCATTCTCCCTGAGTGCCGAAGCTGCCGCTTTCATCGTCCTCACTGGAAATATCAATCCTGCGTGTTTGCAGAGTGTCCTTACTGCTGCAATCCCGTTTCAACCCTCAAAAATCAAAGTGGCACATCTGCTGCCGGAAAGGAAGTCAGTCATGGATAACAAAATCGAAGTCTTCAAGAATGAACAGTTCGGTGAGGTGCGAACGATCCTCGAAGGGGAAACACTCCTGTTCTGCGGTTCAGATATTGCGAAAGCACTTGGATACCAACGTACCGCTGATGCCATCACAGCCCACTGCAAAGGGGTCTGCGTTTTACCGACCCCTTCTAACGGCGGTATTCAGCGAATGAAATTTATTCCCGAAGGCGATGTGTACCGCCTAATCGTTCACAGCAAATTGCCATCGGCAGAACGGTTTGAACGGTGGGTGTTCGATGAGGTCCTGCCTACCATTCGTAAGCACGGGGCTTATCTCACAAAAGAGAAGCTGTGGGAGATTGCCACTTCCCCGGAAGCTCTGATGAAGCTCTGCTCAGACCTGTTGGCTGAGCGTGAAGCGAATATTTCTCTGCGTAAGGAAAATGCACAGCTGGAGGGCAAAGCCGCTTTCTATGACCTGTTCATCGACTTAAAGCACAGCACCAATCTCAGGACAACCGCCAAAGAGTTGGATGTCCCGGAGCGCCGGTTTGTCCGGTTTCTGATAGAACGGCGGTTTGTGTACCGCACGGCATCCGGAAATGTGCTGCCTTATGCCAATGTGAAAAATGCAGGGCTGTTTTGCGTCAAAGACTACTGCAACCACGGCCATACCGGTTCCTACACGCTGGTCACGCCCCAGGGCAAGCTCTACTTTGCTCAGCTGCGGGAGATGATCTTGCTGGTCTCATAAGAACAGAAAGGAAGTGGGTTTTATGCAGGAAGGCAAAACAATCGGTCAGCTGATGGAGGAAATGCGCCAGAAGGCCGGGGCGCAGAACTACCACGGACATGACTACATGGATCTCCAGCGATTTGCGGAGAACACCCGGCACATGATTATTTTTGATGTGTTGACCCATGACTCCCCGGTGGGCTGGAAAGGAGAACGCACCCGCCTGTTTTTGTCAGATATAGGCTATGAAAAAGCTCTGGACAGTCAGGCAAAGGGGCAGATCAAGATTCTCAGCCATGCAAAGGTCAGAAATGGAGATTTGTTTTATGACCACAAAGAACAGATACGATAGGAGGAATCCGATATGAATGAGGAAAAGAAAGTACCCTTCAAGTGGGAATACGGGGAAGAAACCATATCGCTGCAACTTGGAATGTATGCGAATAATCAGCGGCTCTATATCGGCATGATTACCCATACAGAAGATGGAGCAGAGCCGTTTGCAGATATGACGGTGAACCTTCCAGGGTATTCCCTGGACCCTGGAGAGGCGTTTATTTCCGGTGACATCAGCAAGGACCTGCTGAGATTCATCAAAGAGAACAAATTGGGGAAGGTGCTTCCCTATCAGGTGCAGTCCGGTTATGGAAAATATTCTGCTGTTGCCTTTGATCTGGAAAAGTTGAAGGCATTTGACCCTAAAGGCGTGGCAGAGTTTCGGAAAGAGTGGAATCTGCCGGATAAGAAGCCGGTAAAGAAAAAGAACCGCGGGATGGAGCGATGAAGAAATATTTTCTCCGGCGGCTGGTGGTCCCGCCTTAGAAATAAATGCACCACCCCTGCACATTTTGTGGAAAGGAGGCGATGAAAATGCAGGAAGAAGTGGAAAACAGGACTTTAACGCTGGTTGTCAGCGGAACAAAGTTCACCGGCAGGCTGCTCAAAGCCGCCATCAGCAAGTACATGGCCCACTGCAAGGAAAAGAAGCTGCAAAAGCAAAGAAGCCGTGACGCTCCTGTGACACCCCACGGCAAACAGACCGTCAAGCAGCTCATTGGTCAGAATCAGGGGATCTCCAATATCGAGATCACAGACCCTTCCATCAAGGAATTTGAGAAGATCGCCCGGAAATATGGTGTGGATTATGCGGTGAAGAAAGACCGCAGCAGCTCCCCGCCCAAGTACCTGATCTTTTTCAAAGGCCGTGACGCCGATGCGCTGACCGCTGCATTTACCGAGTACACCAGCAAAAAGGTCAAGAAGGCCGAGAAAACGGAACGCCCGTCTGTGCTGGCAAAACTCAGTCAGTTCAAAGAGATGGTCAAAAATGCCGTGGTGGACCGCACCAAGCGAAAGGAGCTGGAACGATGAAAAAGCAGTTTGACATCAAAAAGCTCGTTTTGCTGAACCTGCCCTATCTCCTGATGGGGCTGTTTGCTACCAACTTCGGGGAGGCATGGCGACTGGCTCAGGGGGCAAATGCTTCAGAGAAATTCCTTTCCCTGTTTGCTGTCCTGCCTGGGGCGCTGCAAAGTTTCTGGCCCAGCCTGCACCCGTTGGATCTGCTGGTGGGGCTGTGCTGCGGTGCTGGCCTGCGTCTGGCGGTGTACCTCAAAAGTAAAAACGCCAAGAAGTACCGTCACGGCATGGAGTATGGTTCTGCCCGTTGGGGAACCCGTGAGGATATTGCTCCCTACATCGACCCGGTGTTCCAGAACAATGTCATTCTCACAAAAACCGAAAGCCTGACCATGAACAGCCGCCCCAAGGACCCAAAGACCGCCAGAAACAAAAATGTGCTGGTGATTGGCGGCTCCGGTTCCGGTAAGACCCGCTTCTGGCTCAAACCGAATCTGATGCAGATGCACAGTTCCTATGTGGTCACAGACCCGAAGGGAACCATTTTGGTGGAGTGCGGAAAAATGCTCCAAAGGGGCGCACCCAAGCCAGGGAAAGACGGAAAGCCCATGAAGGATAAGCACGGCAAGGTCATTTATGAGCCGTACCGAATCAAGGTCCTAAATACCATCAACTTCAAGAAGTCCATGCACTATAACCCTTTCGCCTATATCCATAGCGAAAAGGACATCTTGAAGCTGGTAACAACGCTGATCGCCAATACCAAAGGCGAAGGCAAGGCCGGAGACGATTTCTGGGTAAAAGCAGAAACCTTGTTATACTGCGCGCTTATTGGCTATATCCATTATGAGGCTCCGGTGGAGGAACAAAACTTCTCCACCCTCATTGAGTTCATCAACGCTATGGAAGTCCGTGAGGATGACGAGGAGTTCAAAAACCCCGTAGACCTGATGTTTGACACATTAGAAGCCGAGAAGCCAAACCACTTTGCGGTGCGCCAGTATAAGAAATATAAGCTGGCCGCCGGAAAAACAGCCAAGTCGATTTTGATTTCTTGCGGTGCGCGTCTTGCCGTATTTGATATTGCGGAGTTGCGTGAGGTCACAGCTTATGACGAGCTGGAGCTGGATACTTTGGGAGACAGGAAAACTGCCCTGTTTCTCATTATGAGTGATACAGATGACAGCTTTAACTTCCTGATCTCCATGTGTTATACCCAGCTTTTCAATCTGCTCTGCGAAAAAGCCGACGATGTGTATGGCGGCAGGCTCCCAGTCCATGTGCGCTGTCTCATTGATGAAGCCGCCAATATCGGGCAGATTCCTCGTCTGGAAAAACTGGTGGCCACTATCCGAAGCCGTGAGATCTCCGCCTGTCTGGTGTTGCAGGCGCAGAGTCAGCTCAAGGCGATCTATAAGGATAACGCAGATACCATTATCGGAAACATGGATACTTCCATCTTCCTGGGCGGTAAAGAGCCGACTACCCTCAAAGAGCTGGCTGCCGTGCTGGGCAAGGAAACCATCGACACCTACAACACCGGAGAGAGCCGTGGACGGGAAACTTCCCACTCGCTCAACTATCAAAAATTGGGGAAAGAGCTGATGAGCCAGGATGAGCTTGCTGTTATGGATGGAGGCAAGTGTATCCTCCAGCTGCGCGGTGTGCGTCCTTTCCTTTCGGATAAGTACGACATCACCAAGCACCCCAATTTCAAGTACACTGCCGACGCGGATGATAAGAACGCTTTTGACATTGAAGCATTCCTGTCCGCAAGGCTGAAACTCAAGCCCAATGAGGTCTGCGATGTATATGAAGTAGACACAAAGGGCGCTTAACTTCGTTCCGCTTTTGAAGGGAGTGATCTTATCTATTCGCCGCACTTGCCCTCTATGGGCCATTGGCGTACAAAGCGGACAATCGCGAGAAAAAATAATGAAAAAGGAGGACAGCCGGAATCATGCCCCCGGAAACCGGGCGGCAGATTGTTCCGGCTTTTGTATGCCTATGAAACATGACAAACCTATTTTTTAATCAGATTCCGGCTAACAAACTATATGGCATTTTTTGAACAGGCAATCACCGTTCTTCAGACCCTCGTTATCGCGCTCGGTGCCGGTCTCGGTATCTGGGGCGTTATCAACCTGCTGGAAGGTTACGGCAACGACAACCCCGGCGCCAAGAGCCAGGGCATGAAGCAGCTCATGGCCGGTGCTGGTGTAGCCGTGGTAGGCATGGTCCTTGTACCTCTGCTCTCCGGGCTTTTCTCTGTCTAAGCGTCTCCGTATGAAATCCTTGCCGCTCCCGCAGTTTTGCGGGGGCGGCGGAAAGGAGGTTGACACCGTATGGATTTCTTACTTGAAGCCCTGACAAATTGGCTGAAAGAAATGCTGGTGGGCGGCATTATGAGCAACCTTTCGGGGATGTTTGACAGTGTAAACCAGCAGGTCGCGGATATATCCGTACAGGTAGGCCAGACCCCACAGGGATGGAATGGCAGTATTTTCAGCATGATTGAGAATCTGTCCAACTCCATCATGGTGCCGATTGCAGGCGTGATCCTGGCTATCGTGATGACCGTAGACCTGATCCAGATGATCGCAGACAAGAACAACCTGCATGATGTGGACACCTGGATGATTTTCAAGTGGGTGTTCAAATCAGCCGCTGCCATCCTCATTGTCACAAACACATGGAATATCGTGATGGGCGTCTTTGATATGGCGCAGAGCGTGGTGGCACAGGCGGCAGGGATCATCGGTTCGGATGCGTCCATTGACATTTCCTCAGTTATGACCGATCTGGAACCGAGGCTGATGGAAATGGATCTGGGACCGCTGTTCGGACTGTGGTTCCAATCCCTCTTTATTGGCATTACTATGTGGGCGTTATATATCTGTATCTTTATCGTTATTTATGGCCGTATGATCGAAATCTACCTTGTGACTTCGGTGGCTCCCGTTCCAATGGCTGCCATGATGGGCAAGGAATGGGGCGGTATGGGACAGAATTACCTCCGATCCCTGCTGGCACTGGGCTTTCAGGCGTTTCTCATTATCGTCTGCGTGGCAATTTATGCTGTGCTGGTGCAGAACATCGCTCTGGAAGATGACATCATCATGGCGATCTGGAGCTGCGTGGGCTACACCGTACTGCTGTGCTTTACGCTGTTCAAAACCGGCAGTCTCGCAAAATCAGTCTTTCAGGCGCACTAAAACGGAAGGAGGTTTCCACATTGGCTTATGTACCCGTACCCAAAGATTTAACCAAAGTCAAAACCAAGGTCATGTTCAATCTGACCCGAAGGCAGTTGGTCTGCTTTACCGCCGGGGCGCTTGTAGGCGTACCGCTGTTCTTTTTGCTCCGTGAGCCTGCGGGAAACAGCATGGCCGCCATGTGTATGATGCTGGTCATGATGCCCTTCTTCCTGCTGGCAATGTATGAAAAGCATGGACAGCCCCTGGAAAAGATCGTCGGCAACATTCTCAAAGTAGCTGTGATCCGTCCCAAGCAGCGTCCCTACCAGACCAATAACTTTTATGCCGTATTAAAGCGGCAGGAAATGCTCGATAAGGAGGTGTATGACATTGTTCACCGCAATGAAAAGCTGGCTGCGCCGTCTGCTGGGAAAACCGGAAGAAAAGACCGTGCAGCCGGTAAAGACAAAGAAAAAGCTGTCCCGCGCCGATAAGAAGCAGATCGAAGCGGCCATTGCCCGCGCTAACCGCACGGACAAAAAAGGAAAATCTGCGCAGGACAGTATCCCTTATGAACGGATGTGGCCGGACGGAATCTGCCGCATATCGGACAGCCACTACACAAAGACCATCCAGTTTCAGGACATCAACTATCAGCTCTCCCAAAACGAAGATAAGACGGCAATCTTTGAGGGGTGGTGTGATTTCCTCAATTATTTTGACAGCTCGATTCATTTCCAGCTGTCTTTTTTGAACCTTGCGGCATCGGAGGAGACCTTTGCCAACTCCATTTCCATCCCGCCCCAGAGGGATGCCTTTGACAGTATCCGCGAGGAATATACCACAATGCTGCAAAATCAGCTGGCCAGAGGTAACAACGGCCTCATCAAGACCAAATACCTGACCTTTGGTATCGACGCAGACAGCATCAAAGCCGCCAAGCCCCGTCTGGAGCGTATTGAGACCGATATACTTAATAACTTCAAGCGTCTTGGTGTAGCTGCCAGAACGCTGGACGGTAAAGAAAGGCTTTCTCAGCTTCATGCGGTATTCCACATGGATGAACAGCTCCCATTTCAGTTTGAATGGGACTGGCTGGCTCCTTCCGGTCTGTCCACAAAGGATTTTATTGCACCAAGCTCCTTTGAGTTCCGCACCGGCAAGCAGTTCCGTATGGGCAAGAAATACGGGGCTGTTTCTTTTTTGCAGATTCTCGCACCGGAGCTGAATGACCGTCTGCTGGCTGATTTTCTGGATATGGAAAGCTCGCTCATTGTGAGTATGCACATTCAGTCGGTGGATCAGGTGAAAGCCATCAAAACGGTAAAGCGCAAGATTACCGACCTGGACCGCAGTAAGATCGAGGAACAGAAAAAAGCAGTCCGTGCCGGATACGACATGGACATCATTCCATCTGACCTTGCTACCTACGGCAGTGAAGCGAAAAAACTCTTGCAGGATTTGCAGAGCCGCAACGAGAGAATGTTCCTTTTGACCTTTCTGGTGCTGAACACAGCGGACAATCCCCGTCAGCTTGGCAACAACATCTTTCAGGCAGGCTCTATTGCCCAGAAGTATAACTGTCAGCTGACCAGGCTGGACTTCCAGCAGGAAGAAGGGCTGATGAGCTGTCTGCCTCTGGGTCTCAATCAGATTGAGATTCAGCGAGGACTGACCACCAGTTCCACAGCTATCTTTGTGCCCTTTACTACGCAGGAACTGTTCCAGAACGGGAAAGAAGCTCTGTACTACGGCATCAATGCTCTGTCCAACAACCTCATCATGGTGGACAGAAAGCTGCTGAAAAACCCCAACGGCCTGATTCTGGGTACGCCGGGTTCCGGTAAGTCCTTCAGCGCAAAACGAGAAATTGCCAACTGCTTTTTGCTTACCAGTGATGATGTTATCATCTGTGACCCGGAAGCGGAGTACGCACCTCTTGTTGAGCGTCTGCATGGGCAGGTCATCAAGATCTCGCCTACCTCAACCAACTACATCAATCCGATGGATCTGAACCTGGACTATTCGGATGATGAAAGCCCGCTGTCCCTCAAGTCTGACTTTATCCTCAGCTTGTGTGAGCTGATCGTGGGCGGTAAGGACGGATTGCAGCCGGTGCAGAAAACCATCATCGACCGTTGTGTGCGTCTGGTCTATCAGACCTACCTCAATGACCCGCGCCCGGAGAATATGCCCATACTGGAGGACCTATATAACCTGCTCCGTTCACAGGAAGAAAAGGAAGCCCAGTATATCGCCACGGCCCTTGAAATCTATGTAACCGGCTCCCTCAATGTGTTCAATCACCAGAGCAATGTGGACATCAATAACCGCATTGTCTGCTATGACATTAAGGAGCTGGGCAAGCAACTCAAGAAAATCGGTATGTTGGTGGTCCAGGATCAGGTGTGGAACCGCGTTACCATTAACCGCGCTGCCCACAAGTCCACCCGTTATTACATCGACGAGATGCACCTGCTTTTGAAGGAGGAGCAGACCGCCGCTTATACGGTGGAAATCTGGAAGCGATTCCGCAAATGGGGCGGTATTCCGACAGGTATCACCCAGAATGTCAAAGACCTTTTGAGCAGCCGCGAGGTGGAGAACATCTTTGAAAACTCCGACTTCGTGTATATGCTCAACCAGGCAGGCGGAGACCGTCAGATTCT
>OIPD01000296.1_pt1 | contig 12565 bp, 10 predicted proteins | sample 1585741 | NCBI WGS metagenome assembly OIPD01 (sample SAMN02674606, study PRJEB24791) | human gut metagenome, SKBSTL068 | isolation source: stool | host: Homo sapiens | place: USA | reverse complement strand
CCCGGTGCGGCGCGACGGCACAGGAGATATACCCACTTAAATCAGTTATGGACACCTTACAAGCCATCCTGCTCGGTATCGTGCAGGGCATTACGGAATTCCTGCCCGTGTCAAGCAGCGGCCACCTGCAGATCGCCAAGGAGCTGCTCGGCGTGGAACTGGAAGAAAACCTCACGTTCGACGTGGCGCTCCACGCCGCCACCGTACTGAGCACCATCGTGGTGCTCTGGAGCGAGGTCTGGCGCCTCCTGAAGGGGCTCTTTTCGCGCCGCTTCAACGCCGAGCAGGCCTACGTGCTGAAGCTCGTACTTTCGATGATCCCCATCGGGGTCATCGGCTTCCTCTTCAAAGACCGGATCAACGCCATGCTCGACGCCCCCTACATCCTGGTGATCGTGGGCGCCATGCTGCTGCTTACCGCGACGCTGCTGGCTTTCGCCTACTACGCCAAGCCGCGCCAGAAGGAGACCATCTCCTACCGCGACGCCCTGATCATCGGCCTGGCGCAGGCCTGCGCCGCCATGCCGGGGCTATCGCGTTCGGGGACGACCATCGCCACCGGACTGTTGTTGGGCAACAAAAAGGCCGCCGTGGCACAATTCTCGTTCCTGATGGTGCTGGCCCCCATTATCGGACAAACGCTGCTCGACGTGCTCGACGCCGGCGGACTGCCCGACGCCGGCGTCGGCGCCGCGCCCCTGATCGCCGGATTTCTCGCCTCATTCCTCACGGGTTGCGCCGCCTGCAAGTTCATGCTCGAAATCGTCCGGCGGGGCAAGCTTATCTGGTTCGCCGTTTACTGTGCCGCCGCCGGCCTGTTCGCAATCCTCTGGTACCTGTTATGACACTTTCCGAAAACGAGGCTCCCGATCTGAGGGGCGTGAACTTTGAAGCGGGCTACATCGCCGCGATCGACAAACCCCTGGGCTGGACCTCGACCGACGTGGTGCGCAAGATCAAGTTCGCCCTGCACCGGCTGGGCTACCGCCGCATCAAGGTCGGACATGCCGGGACGCTCGACCCGCTGGCCACGGGCGTGCTGCTCGTCTGCATCGGCAAGGCGACCAAAATGGTCGATGCGCTCCAGGCCGAGGAGAAAGAGTACGTGGCCGCCCTGATGCTGGGGGCCACTACCCCGAGCCACGACCTCGAACACCCGATCGACAAAACCTATCCGACCGGGCACATCACCCGCGAGGGGGTGCTCGAAGCGCTCGACCGCCTGACGGGGGAGCGTTTGCAGGCGCCGCCGCTCTATTCGGCCAAGAAGGTCGAGGGCACGCGGGCCTACGAGCTGGCCCGCGCCGGCGAAGAGGTCGAGCTGCGCAAGGCGCTCATCACGGTGTACGAGATGGAACTGCTGCGCTTTGTGCTGCCCGAAATGCGCATCCGCGTGCGGTGCAGCAAGGGCACCTACATCCGCTCGCTGGCCGCAGAGATCGGCGAGGAGCTGCAGAGCGGCGCCCACCTGACCTCGCTCTGCCGCACCCGCAGCGGCGGCTTCAGGGTCGAACACACGGTGTCGCTCGAGGTTTTTTTGAAAAAACTCGCCCAATGTGAAACAAAATAGCGTTTTACACGTATAAGATTTAATTATTGTACGTTCGCGAGTAAAGCACTATTGCACCATGAAACTTTCCCAATACGGCTACGACTTTTCGCCCGAAATGCTGGCGAAGTACCCCGCCGAAAACCGGGACGAATCGCGTCTGATGGTCGTCAACCGGGCCACGGGCACCATCGAGCACCGCATCTTCAAAGAGATTACCGACTATTTCGGCGAAAAGGACACGTTCGTCTTCAACGACACGCGGGTATTCCCGGCACGTCTGTATGGCAACAAGGAAAAAACGGGGGCCGAAATCGAAATCTTCCTCCTGCGGGAGCTCAACCGCGACCTGCGGCTGTGGGATGTGTTGGTCGATCCGGCCCGCAAAATCCGCATCGGCAACAAGCTCTACTTCGGCAACGACGACCTGCTGGTGGCCGAGGTGATCGACAACACCACCTCGCGAGGGCGCACGCTGCGCTTCCTGTTCGACGGCAATTACGAAGAGTTCAAGCAGACGCTTTTCCGGCTGGGCGAAACGCCCCTCCCGAAGTGGGTGCGCGAGCAGGTCGAACCCGAGGACGCCGAGCGCTACCAGACCATCTTCGCCGCCAAAGAGGGGGCCGTGGCCGCACCCACGGCGGGGATGCACTTTTCGCGTCACCTGATGAAACGCATGGAGATCAAGGGGATCGAAAAAGCTTTCGTCACGCTCCATGTCGGGCTGGGCAACTTCCGCACGGTCGATGTCGAGGATCTCTCCAAACACAAAATGGATTCCGAACAGTTCATCGTGCCGGAGCAGGCCGCCTCGCTGGTAAACGCCACCAAGCGGGAAGGACACAAGGTCGTGGCCATCGGCACCACCGTCATGCGCACGCTCGAAACGGCCGTCTCCACCGGCGGCATGATAAAACCCATGGAGGGGTGGACCAACAAGTTCATCTTCTGCCCCTACGAGTTCTCGGTGGCCGACGCGATGGTCTCCAACTTCCACCTGCCCTACTCCACGCAACTGATGATGGTGGCTGCTTTCGGAGGCTACGACCGGATCATGGAGGCCTATAAAATCGCACGCCAGGAGGGCTACCGCTTCGGTACCTACGGGGACGCGATGCTGATTCTTTAGAAAAAATCACTATCTTTGCAAAAGCGTCATTAAACCCACTCCGCCATGGCATCAAGCAAGATCCTTTACGTGTGCTCCGAGGTCGCTCCGTATGTGCCCGATACGGAGAGCTCGCTCCTCAGCCGACGTCTTTCGCAGGCAATGCAGGAACGCGGCAACGAGATCCGCACGTTCATGCCCCGCTACGGCTGCATCAACGAACGCCGCCACCAGCTCCACGAGGTGATCCGGCTCTCGGGCATGAACCTCATCATCGACGACAACGACCACCAGCTCATCATCAAGGTGGCGTCGATCCCCTCGGCACGCGTACAGATCTATTTCATCGACAACGACGACTACTTCGCCCGCAAAGCCATGATGCGGGACGCGGAAGGCAGCCCTTTCCCCGACAACGACGAACGCGCCATCTTCTTCGCGCGCGGCGTGCTCGAAACGGTCAAGAAACTGCGGTGGACCCCCACCGTGGTACACTGCCACGGCTGGTTCGCCGGAGTGGTTCCCCTCTACCTGCGGCGCATCTTCAACGACGACCCCATCTTCAAACAGACGAAAATCGTCGTTTCGCTCTACGACGACGGATTCGAGGGTACGCTCGACAGGGGATTCCGCTCGAAGATCGAGAACGAGGGGATCAAAGACAAAAATCTCGCGCTGCTCGACGAGCCTTCATACGAAAACCTGTGCCGCTTCGTTATGGATTATGCCGACGGCGTAATCATTGCATCGCCCGAGGCGGATGCGAAAGTCGTGGAGATGGCCACCCGGAGCGGCAAGCCGCTGCTGGGGTATCAGTCGCCCGACGCAGCCGACTTTTTCGATCAATACAACCGATTCTATGAAATGTTGCAATAACCTGCGTCACACCCTCTGTTCGCTCCTCGTGCTCGCCGTCGTCGGAACGCTGACCTTCATGGGCTGCACCAAAGTGGACGACACGCTCGGCTCGGATTACATCCCCAACGGCCAGGAGATGAAAATGGGCATCAAACGATTCGCCAAAAACGAGCAGGGCAGCGGATTCCTCGAAACCCGGCTCTACCGCACCGACTCGATCATCTCCTCGAACCTCGGCAACGGATACATCGGCACCATGCGCAACGATACGTTCGGCCTGCGCACGGCGGGTTACCTGACCCAATACCTGCCGGGCGTCCTCCCCTCCGACACCGCGGGATTCGGCTACCGCCCCATTTTCGACTCGGCAGTGCTGGTCATCTCCGTCGCCGACTATGCCGGTGACACGCTCACACCCGTGCGGTACAACGTTTACGAGGTCACCAGCAACGACTACCTGCTCAAGGACGGCACCCTGGGCGACACCACATTCTACGTGAATTTCGATCCGACATCCTACATCAATCCCGACCCGGCATTCACCTTCACCTTCCCCGACGGCACCTCCTCGGGCCCGTCCTCCACGCGGATCACCATGCAGCCCACCGAGCGGGGGCTCGACCTGGTCAGGCGGCTGATGCTGCTGGACGGCAAATTCAAGGACAGCCTCGAAATATACAGCCGCGACTCGCTGTGGGTCTCCTATTTCAAGGGGCTCTGCATCCTTCCGGCGGAGGATGCCACCTCGCGGGGCAACCTCTTCTCGCTGACGCTCAAGAATTCGGGGTTCACCATCTACGGCCGCAACCGCAACCGCATCGATCCTACACTGATTCAGGACACCACCCGCACCAATTACTATTTTTTCAGCGAGAACGCCGAATACGGCAACGTCTCCGTAAACATGGTCCGGCACGACTATGCGGGATCGAAAATCACCCCCTCGGAAATCGACGAAAACGCCGATCGCCCGACCGTCGCCACAGGCTACATCGAAGGCCTGGGCGGGGTGGTGACGGAGCTGACATTCACCGACGAATTCTTCGCCGAGCTGCAGGCCGTGTACGAAAAGGAAAATGCCGAATCGGACAACGACTACACCTCGCTGGCCGTCAATCAGGCCCTGCTTTACGTTTACCTGCTCGACGGCGACTACGACTGGAGCCAAATCAACGTGGGAACGATCATCCCGTGGCTCGACGCTTCGGCCCCGCGGCTGGGCATGTATGTCGATTACAAACAGATCACCGGCATCCCGGACTACTATTACACCTACGAAAAGCTGTATGATACCGAACTGGCCTATGGCGGATACCTCAACCGCAGCCTGGGCTGTTACGTGATGGATATTTCGGCCTACATCCAGACCATCTGGAACAATTACCAGGAGGTCCGGGACAAGCCTGCCGCAGAGCGGGAGATCGAATACCGCACGGTCTATCTCGGCCCCGAGGCTTACGGGCTTTACAGCTTCCCCTACACCTCGGTACAGGGCATGGAGGCCCCGACCAACAATGCGCCGATCAAGCTGGACGTCACCTATACGATGATCAAGTAACACCGCAAGAACAGACGACAGGACAACCTAAGTGAACACGAGCTTAGGTTTTCTTGTCTTTGAGAAAAGATACGACATGCAGGAAAATTTAGTTATCGTGGAGTCCCCGGCCAAGGCCAAGACCATCGAGAAATTCCTCGGCGGGGATTTCATCGTCAAATCGAGTTTCGGCCATATCCGCGACCTCTCGAAAAAAGACCTCGGCATCGACATCGCCGAGGGTTTCCGCCCCGTTTACGAAATACCGGCCGACAAACGCAAGGTGGTGGACGAGCTCGCACGCCTGGCCAAAGACAAGACCGTCTGGCTCGCCTCCGATGAGGACCGCGAAGGAGAAGCCATCGCATGGCACCTGACCGAAGTGTTGGGGCTCCCCGTCGACCAGACCAAGCGCATCGTCTTCCACGAAATCACCAAGCGGGCGATCCTCGAAGCCATCGAGAACCCCCGCACGGTCAACATGGATCTGGTCAACGCACAGCAGGCACGCCGTATCCTCGACCGCCTGGTCGGTTTCGAGCTTTCGCCCGTGCTGTGGAAGAAAGTGCGGCCGTCGCTTTCGGCCGGCCGCGTGCAGAGCGTCGCCGTACGGCTGATCGTCGAGCGCGAGCGCGAGATCATCGCCTTCCGCTCGGCACCCTATTTCCGCGTCGTGGCACAGTTCTACGCGGCCAACGACCCCGAAAAGACCCTCTTCAAGGCCGAACTCCCGTCGCGCTTCGAAACGCAGGCCGAGGCCGAGGCATTCCTCCGCAGTTGCATCGGCGCCACATTCACCGTGTCGAAAGCCGAAGAGAAACCCGCACAGCGTTTCCCGGCACCGCCCTTCACGACCTCCACGCTCCAGCAGGAGGCGGGCCGCAAGCTGGGCATGTCGGTTTCGCAGACCATGTCCGTCGCGCAGCACCTCTATGAGCAGGGTCTCATTACCTACATGCGTACCGACTCGGTAAACTTATCGGAATACGCAATCAACGGCAGTAAAGAAGCCATCGCCAACATGATGGGGGACAAATATGTGCATCCACGTCACTTCAGCACCAAGACTAAAGGGGCACAGGAAGCACACGAGGCTATCCGTCCTACATATATGGAACAGGCGCAAATAGAAGGTAGTGCACAGGAGAAGAAATTGTATGACCTGATCTGGAAACGCACTATAGCTTCCCAGATGGCAGATGCCGAACTGGAAAAGACAACAGCAACCATCAGCATCAGCAATGCATCTGATACATTCAATGCGACCGGAGAAGTGGTAAAATTCGACGGTTTCCTGCGTGTATACAAGGAATCATACGATGATGACAATGAGCAGGAAGACGAGGGCCGTCTGTTGCCGCCTCTGAGCAAAGGGGAAAAACTGATAAGAAAAGAAATCCTGGCGACTCAGCGCTTTACCCAATGTCCGCCCCGTTATACGGAAGCCAGCCTGGTACGCAAACTGGAAGAGTTGGGCATCGGTCGTCCATCTACATATGCACCTACCATTTCTACTGTGCAGCAACGCGGTTATGTAGAAAAAGGAAACAGTGAAGGTGTGAAACGCCCGTATGATATCTTGAAACTGAAAGGCGGCAAGATTACGGAAACTACCAAGACAGAGATGACGGGAAATGAAAAGGCCAAGTTGTTGCCTACTGATACCGGTATCGTGGTAAACGATTTCCTGATGGAATACTTTCCTGAAATCATGGACTTTAACTTTACAGCGAATGTGGAGAAAGAGTTCGATGAAGTGGCGGAAGGAGAAAAGGAATGGACTGGTATGATGGACAGTTTCTATAAAGGCTTCCATCCGTTGGTAGATAAGACCATTCACTCTAAGACTGAGCATAAGGTGGGTGAAAGGGTATTGGGAACAGATCCTGTAAGCGGTAAGCCGGTATCGGTTAAGATCGGTCGTTTCGGTCCGGTTATTCAGATTGGTACTGCCGATGATGAGGAAAAACCGCGTTTTGCGCAGTTGGCAAAGGGATTGTCGATGGAAACCATTACGTTGGAAGAAGCATTGGATGCGTTCAAGCTTCCCCGTACGTTGGGGGATTATGACGGACATACGGTAACGGTAGGAGTAGGGCGTTTCGGACCATACGTGCGCTATGACAAACTGTTTGTTTCTATTCCTAAAGGAACGGATCCGATGGAGATTTCTTTGGATGAGGCGGTAGAGTTGATCAAGAATAAGATAGAAGCGCAGGAGAAGAAGTTTATTAAAGTATTCGATGCTGACCCTGATATGCAGGTCTTGAACGGACGTTACGGCCCATACATCAGTTATCAGAAAAAGAATTATAAGATTCCTGAGAATGTAGAACCGGCAGATTTAAGTCTGGAGGCTTGTTTTAAGGTGATTGAATTGCAGAAAAGCAAGGCGGAAACGCGTAAAACGAAAGCGGCTTCAAGAAACAGGGGAACCGTGAATATGGAAGAGGAGTCCGAAAAGCCCGAAGAATCCGCAAAAAGTAAGGCGGCTTCCAAGGTAAAGGGCACTGCAAAAGCAAAAAAATGACACGTATATTTTTAATAGGATATATGGGCGCGGGCAAAACGACTCTAGGTAAGGCGTTTGCCCGTGAAATGAGTCTGAATTTCATTGATTTGGACTGGTTTATCGAGGAACGTTTCCATAAAACCGTTCAACAGCTGTTCTTGGAACGCGGAGAAGACGGATTCCGGGAACTGGAACGGAAAATGTTGCACGAAGTGGCCGAGTTTGAAGATGTGGTTGTTTCGACCGGTGGAGGAACACCTTGTTTTTTTGATAACATGGAGTATATGAATGATTGCGGTGATACGGTGTTTCTGGATGTGGAACCTGCCGTATTGTTCCGCCGTCTGAGAGTGGCCAAGCAGCAACGTCCATTGTTAGCAAATAAAAGTGATGAGGAACTGATGGATTTTATCTGTGAGGCGTTACAGAAAAGACATCCGTTTTATTCAAAGGCGAAACATCTGTTTAAGGCTGATGAGCTGGAGGATAAAAGACAAATTCAAGCCTCTGTTGACAGCTTGAGAAAGAAATTGAATAAATAATTATATATAGTAAAATACACACTCTTTGTACAGAAGAAGAAATGAGAAAATGGCGTATTGAAGATTCGGAAGAACTCTACAACATAACAGGGTGGGGAACTTCGTACTTTGGTATCAATGACAAAGGTCATGTAGTGGTAACTCCTCGTAAGGACGGCGTTGAGGTCGATTTGAAAGAATTGGTCGATGAGTTGCAATTGCGGGATGTGGCAGCTCCTATGCTGGTCCGTTTTCCGGATATTCTGGATAATCGTATTGAAAAAATCGCGAACTGCTTTAAGCAGGCATCTGATGAGTATGGGTATAAGGCCCAGAATTTTATCATTTATCCTATCAAGGTAAATCAGATGCGTCCTGTAGTGGAAGAAATCATCAGTCATGGAAAGAAATTCAATTTGGGACTGGAAGCCGGTTCCAAACCTGAACTTCATGCGGTGATAGCTGTGAATACAGATTCGGATTCATTGATTATCTGCAACGGATATAAGGACGAAAGTTATATCGAGCTGGCTCTGCTGGCACAGAAGATGGGGAAACGTATTTTCTTGGTGGTGGAGAAAATGAATGAATTACGCCTGATAGCCAAAATGGCAAAGCAGCTGAATGTGCGTCCTAACATAGGTATCCGCATTAAGCTGGCTTCTTCGGGAAGTGGTAAATGGGAAGATAGCGGAGGAGATGCCAGTAAGTTTGGCTTGACATCCAGTGAATTGCTGGAAGCGCTTGATTTTCTGGAAAAGAAAGACATGAAGGACTGTCTGAAACTGATTCATTTTCATATAGGCAGCCAGGTGACTAAAATACGCCGTATCAAGACAGCTCTGCGTGAGGCATCGCAATTCTATGTGCAGTTGCATGTGATGGGATTTAATGTGGAATTTGTGGATATCGGTGGCGGTTTGGGTGTGGATTACGACGGAACTCGTTCTGCCAATAGTGAAAGCAGTGTGAACTACTCTATTCAGGAGTATGTGAATGACTCTATCTCTACGCTGGTGGATGCCAGTGACAAGAATGGAATTCCTCATCCGAATATTATTACCGAAAGCGGACGTTCACTGACCGCCCATCACTCCGTGCTGATTTTCGAGGTGCTGGAAACGGCGACTCTGCCCGAAATGGATGAGGATTTCGAAGTGGGTGAAAATGATCATGAACTGGTACATGAACTTTATGAGATATGGGATAATCTGAATCAGAGCCGTATGGTGGAGGCTTGGCACGATGCACAGCAGATACGTGAGGAAGCACTTGATTTATTCAGCCACGGTATTGTGGATTTGAAGACCCGTGCCCAGATAGAGCGTCTGTACTGGTCGGTGACCCGTGAGATCAATCAGATTGCTTCGGGGCTGAAACATGCGCCCGATGAGTTCCGCAAACTGGACAAACTGCTGGCTGATAAATATTTTTGTAATTTCTCGTTGTTCCAGTCGTTGCCGGACTCGTGGGCGATAGATCAGATATTCCCTATCATGCCTATCCAGCGTCTGGATGAGAAGCCCGACAGAAATGCTACCTTGCAGGATATCACTTGTGATTCGGATGGAAAGATTGCCAATTTTATCTCTACCCGTTATGTATCGCATGACCTGCCGGTACATTCGTTGAAGGGAAAAGACGCTTATTATATAGGTGTATTTTTGGTTGGTGCTTATCAGGAGATTCTGGGTGATATGCACAATTTGTTTGGAGATACCAATGCGGTGCATGTTACGGTGGATGACAAAGGGTATTCTATTGATCAGGTAATTGATGGTGAAACGGTGGCCGAGGTTTTGGATTATGTACAATATAACCCGAAGAAATTGGTGCGTACACTGGAAACCTGGGTGACCAAATCAGTGAAGGAAGGAAGAATTTCTGTAGAGGAAGGAAAAGAATTCCTCTCTAATTATCGTTCCGGGTTGTACGGATATACTTATTTGGAATAATAGCATGAAAGAGAAACTGACTATCATAAAAGTAGGTGGAAAAATTGTAGAGGAAGAGTCTACACTTAATCAGTTGTTGGCTGATTTCTCTGCTATAGAAGGTTATAAGTTGTTGGTACACGGTGGCGGGCGCTCTGCTACCAGACTGGCGGCACAACTAGGGATTGAAAGCAAGATGGTGAATGGCCGCCGCATTACGGATGCAGAAACGCTGAAAGTGGTAACCATGGTATATGGCGGACTGGTGAACAAGAATATTGTAGCCGGCCTTCAGGCAAAAGGTGTGAATGCCATTGGACTGACCGGAGCCGATATGAATGTGATCCGTTCGGTAAAGCGTCCGGTAAAAGACGTGGACTATGGCTTTGTTGGTGATGTGGAGAAAGTAAATGCCGGTTTCCTGGCGACATTGATCCGTCAGGGCATTGTGCCTGTTATGGCTCCATTGACCCATGACGGTAAAGGAAGCATGCTGAATACCAATGCTGATACCATTGCCGGAGAAACCGCCAAAGCATTAGCGTCCTTGTTTGATGTGACATTGGTTTATTGCTTTGAGAAAAAGGGCGTATTGCGTGACGAAAATGATGATGACAGTGTAATTCCTGTCATTACTCCTGAAGAGTTTAAAGAATTTGTAGCGCAAGGCATTATTCAAGGAGGGATGATTCCCAAGCTGGAAAATTCTTTTTCTGCCATTGATGCAGGAGTCAGTCAGGTGGTAATAACCTTAGCATCAGCCATTAATGAAGGAAGTGGAACCGTAATCAAAAAATAATTCAAAAAAAACAGGCGGGTGAGTGTAACTTTAGTGTAACTCACCCGTCATTATTACAGAGCAATGCGAGAGATCAGTTTCCGAAACGATATTCTGCCCCTGAAAGACAAGCTCTACAGGTTGGCGCTTCGTATTACGCTGAATAGTGCTGAAGCGGAGGATGTGGTGCAGGATACGATGATCAGGGTATGGAACAAGCGGGATGAATGGCCGCAGTTTGAATCCATCGAGGCATATTGCCTGACCATTGCTCGTAACTTGGCAATTGACCGCAGCCAGAAGATGGAAGCGCAGAATTTGCAACTGACCTCTGAAGTGCGGGAGATGCCTGATACATTGACGCCTTATGACCGGTTGGCGCAGAACGAACAAATACAGTTGGTTCACCGTCTGGTCAATGAGCTTCCCGAAAGACAGCGTACAACTATGCAGTTGAGGGATGTGGAAGGAAAGAGTTATAAAGAGATTGCAGATATTCTGCAGATTACGGAAGAACAGGTGAAAGTAACCCTTTTCCGTGCCCGGCAGAAGATAAAACAAAGATACACTGAAATAGAGGATTATGGATTATAAATATATTGAACAGCTTTTGGAACGTTATTGGAATTGCGAAACTTCATTGGAAGAAGAGCAAATACTACGTTCATTCTTTCGTCAGAAGGAAGTGCCTGCTCATTTACTCCGTTACAAGCAGTTGTTTGCTTATCAGGATGTGGAGAAGGAGAAAGGTTTGGGCGATGATTTTGATACCAGAATCCTGACCCGGATAGAAAGACCGGTGGTAAAAGCGCAACGTCTGACTATGCGTACGCGCTTTATGCCTCTGTTTAAAGCGGCTGCAATGATTGCCGTGTTGTTTCTTATGGGTACAGTGATGCAACACGCTATGGAAGGCGGTGATAGTGATACGGTATCGGTACACGATGAGTATCAGGATTCTACTACCGATCCCCAAGTGGCATACGAACCTGTATTGCCTACAGATACGGTGACAAAGATTACCGCTGATGATACCGGTACAGGGACAGGGAAAACAAATTAGAACATTTTCATTTGCTTTTATATAAATATGATAGTTAGTGCTTATTAAAACAACTTTTTAATTCGAGGCTGTGAAGTTTCAATTCTCTCAAATTTTAAATTAACTAACTAAATAATTTTAAAAAGGATTACCGCGTGAGCAGTAATCCTTTTTTGCTTGGTAGATAATTTAATGTAAAGAGAGAGTTATGAAATGAGTTATTTGCTCTTAACGCTTCCGATTCCGGATTTTTTTAGTCCGGTAACCCGAGGGTCACCGTAGTAGTTTACACTTCCTACTCCCTGGGCACTGATATTTATCGTCCCGGATGCATAACAAGAAACACTTCCCACACCGTTTTGTTCAACTACCACATCAGAAACAATCATGTCTTTTGCTTTCAGGCTGCCTACTCCTTCCAAATAATATGTCGCATGACCGGCCTGCCCCTTTAAATTGATACTTCCTACTCCTTCTTGGGATACTTTGATGGAACGTGCCATTAATGCATTTGCTTCAATACTCCCCACACCTTCGGCACTGATAGAAAGATCTGTTACTTTCACGCTGTCTTTCAGATAAATACTTCCTACACCTCTTTGCTTGATATTGCATAAAACCGGACTGGTAATTGAGATATTGATTTTTGAACTTTTGAAGTTTTTGAATTTGTCTTTATCCATACTGATACTCAGTGTACTGTCTTTGACCATGACAATGAGAGAT
>OIPD01000280.1_pt1 | contig 13221 bp, 9 predicted proteins | sample 1585741 | NCBI WGS metagenome assembly OIPD01 (sample SAMN02674606, study PRJEB24791) | human gut metagenome, SKBSTL068 | isolation source: stool | host: Homo sapiens | place: USA | reverse complement strand
GCCGGGGGCCTGCTTCTCGATGGGGTTGTAGCCCACAGCCTCGACAGGGCCTTTGCCGTCGATGGGTTCGCCCAGCGGGTCGATGACACGGCCAAGGAAGCCCTCGCCCACCGGGATGCCCGCGCGCTTGCCGCTGCGGGTGACCATGGTGCCGACGCCGACGCTCTCCGCGCCGTCAAAGAGCATGATGCCCAGACGGCCCGGCTCGACGCTCTCCACCATGCCCTTTGCACCGTTCTCGAAGGTGACGATCTCGCCGTAGACAGCGCGGTCCATTCCTTCCACTTCCACAATGCCGTCGGCAGAGGAGACGACCACGCCGCCCTCCTCGCTGGTGGCAGCGGGCTTGTAGTCCTCGATGCGGGTCTTGAGGGTGGCCAGAGAGGGCTTGTCGGCCATCATCTGGTCGATGGCGTGACGGCCGGAGTTGTCAAAGACACGGTCGCCGATCTGGAGCACATAGCCGGAGAGAAGGCTGTCGTCCACCGTGACATTCAGGATGACCTCGGTGGCGTCGTACAGCTTGCAGACCTCTTTCTTGATCCGGTCCAGATCCTCCTCGCGGGGGGTGCGGGCGGCACGGAGATCCGCTTTGACGATGCGGTTGGCCTCAAAGAACTCTTTGCTGAATTCACTTGCCATTTTCAGCCCCCGCTTTCTCCAACAGGTCGTCCAGCAGGCGTGCGTCGTCCTGCTCGTTCAGGTTGCGGGCCAGCAGCTTCTCGCACATGGCGCGGGCCAGTGCGGTGGTCTGGGCGTCGGCCTGACGCAGCTTGTGCTGGCGCTCGGCCTCAGCGGCGGCCTTGCCCTCGGCCAGAATGGCGTCGGCCTGCTTCTGGGCGTCGGCCAGCAGCTGCTGCTTGTCCTTTTCGGCCTGCTGTTCGTAGGCCGTGCGGCGGGCTGCTGCCTCGGCGTCCACATTGTGCAGCTTAGCCTGCGCGTCGTTCAGGGCCGCTGCGGCCTCCTGCTTGGAGGTCTCGGCGGCGTTCAGAGCGTCATCCACCTGCTTCTGGCGCTGCGCGATGATGTTCATGACAGGCTTGTACAGGAACTTGCGCAGCAGCAAAAACAGAACCAGAATGTTGACGACTGTATACAGAAGGTTCAGATTCAGAGTCAGCATTCGTCATGCCTCCGTGATCAACCCAGGAACAGGATGATAAGCAGAGCAACGACGAAGCCGAAGATGGCAGTACCTTCGGCCAGAGCTGCGCCCAGCAGGAGGTTGGTCTGGATCTTGCCGGAAGCCTCCGGCTGGCGGCTGATGGCCTCCGTTGCCTTGCCGGTGGCGATGCCGATGCCGATGCCGCCGCCGATACCAGTCAGCGCTGCGATGCCAGCGCCCAGAGCTACGAGTCCGTTCATAATTATTTCTCCTTTTATTGTAAAGTTGTTTGGTTGTTCAACCTCTCAGTCTCGCATTCGCTCGATAGCTCCCCTATCGAGGGGAGCCTCTGGCGAAGAGGAAAGGCTTTCCGGAATGCCAAGGCCTCTCCTCGATAGGAGAGGTGGCACGCCGTAGGCGTGACGGAGAGGTTTATTCTTCTCCGCCGATGCTCTCTTTCATGAACAGCGAGGTGAGGAAGACGAAAACATAGGTTTGGATGAGACCGTCGAACAAGTCAAAGTAGAGGCTGAAGATGGCCGGCACGAATACCGGGACCACCAGCTTGATCAGCTCCATGATGACGAAAGCGCCCAGCACATTGCCGAACAGTCGCATACACAGGCTGGTGGGGCGGATGGCGATCTCGAGGATGTTCATGGGGGTCATGATGGGGGTAGGAGCGGTGAGGCTTTTCAGGAAGCCTTTGCCGCCCCGGGCACGGACGCCGGAATACTCGATGAGGCAGATGCTCATGAGTGCCAGCGCAGCGGTGACATTCAGATCCTTCGTGGGGGGCTTGACACCGAACACGCCGATCAGGTTGCTGAAGGCGATGTAGATGGCCACGGTCATCAGGTAAGGCACATAGCGCCTGCCCTTTTCGCCCAGCAGACCTTCAAAGAAATTAGTGCCTGCGAGGTAGGCCATTTCCAGCACGGCCTGACGCTTGCTGATATGGTCCACCTTCAGGTTTCTGGTAAGCAGGATCGAGCCGATGGTGACGATGGCCAGGATCACCCAGCTGATGACCACGGATTCCGGGATCTGCAGCGGGCCGACCTTGACGTATTCGACGGTCAGCTCTTCCATCAATGCTTTGGTCAGATTATTCAATTGTTTTTCCTCCTTCCTGAAGAATAGGGTTCCGGGGGTAAGACCGCCGCACCGCCCCGGCGGCGCAGCGTCCTTCTTATCGCCCGAAGAAAAGGCGCAGCTTTGTGAAAAAAGTAAGGAAGGTGTTCGGCTCTGTCCGGTCACACCCTCCCTCCTGCACGGGTCACTTCGTCTTTTTTCGTTGTGTATGATAGTACGATTGACGAAAATTGGCAAGTGGCTTTGTGCACATTCTACATTTTAGGTGGTTCTACTGCATTGATATATAAAAAAAGTTGTGCATCTTGTCCAACAGAACGCTCTTTGCATGTACTTTTTCCACAAATTTCTTAGCTAATTCTTAGGTTTCGATGGCTTTTTCAGGGCATTCCGGGAAATATTCCCATCAAAAATGCCCCGTTGTACATGCTTTATATGCCCGATATATAAAATTCGTATAGGTGTCTCGTCCGGTATTACACCCGTTCCTATACATATTTATCATAACTGCATATCTAAAATCTGTCAGTCCGCCTGTTTTGCGCCGCGGCGGAACACCAGCCGGAAGATGGCACGGGCAAGCGGCCCGCAGTACAGCATCTGCCAGCACAGGGCCATGGGCATATTGCAGCCCCATGTATGCACCCAAGTGCCAAAGCCGGGTTCTTTAAACAGTACCGTTGCGATCAGGCTCATCACCGGGCACATGATGCACACGATCATCAGCGAGATGGCATAGGTGATGAACTGCGGACGATCTGTGGGCCGCATGAACATAAACGCCAATCCGGTGGCCAGTTTCTCCACCACGAAAAATTCCAGCACGCAGGCAATGGGAACCATGATCGGCATCTCGTGCAGAGCCATAACAAAGGTGGCATTGGTGACACCGCCTGTGTTCAGCGCCACATTGTAAACGATCATGCCATAGACCATAATTGCAGCCATGACAATGGTAAAGAAGATACGTTCCGGTAAAGTTTTAGGCATTTTGATTCTCCGTTTCTTTTGTGTCTAAATTTTTGCCGCAAAAAAGCCGCCCCGCGAAACTTTCATCTCGCGGGGCGGCGGCGACTACCATTCATTGACGCTATTTTAGCACAAATCGATCTGACGCATAATACCCTGTGGACACTTTCTCCCGTTTTGCGCAAAATCCTCCACAAACGGCCCGGAACTTCTGGGCAGCTTTGCTGTTGACTTCCTCGTCAGCCCTCCCTGCAGGGCACAGAGTTCCTCTCCAAAGGGCCCGATCGCCCGGGCACACCGCACAGAAAGCAGCATTTTGCACGTTCTATCTGCTGTTTTTCAAGAACTGCACAATTTTATATTTATATCCTTGTGCACTCTGCGAATAGACAAATCAATCAGGAATATGTATAATAAAGCCAGAAACCAGAGAAGTACAGCAGAAGCTCAAGAGAGAGCTAATCCCGCTGACTTGAAGCAGAAAGGAGCGAGACCGATGGTCGATATGGAACCCGCACAGCAGGGACAGGCTGTCGGGATTCGCTGAGAAGCAAAATAGAGGCTCACCACAGACGGGATGTTTCCCCCGTATAAAAACACAACAAAAATGAGCCAGTCTTGAGCATCAAAAATGCGATTACACGACAACCTGTCGATAAACTTAACCCCCAGCGATTCAAATAGATCCGCCGGAGATGATTCCTATGAAGGTATCTTTTGTACGGAGAACATTATTTGAATAGCAAAAAAGGAGTTCTACCAATGTACTAAGTAGTTTGCCCCTAGCGAATCTAACTCGAAAGAATGTGGTAATATGAAATTCATCTTTAGAATCTCGGTGCCGCACTCCATCAGTTAAGAGAAGGGTCAATCCAATGTACTAAGTAATCAGTCCCCTTGAAATAGATTCTCAGTTTCCAGTAGTTTCTAAGGAGAGTCACCCTATGAAACGTTTACTCCGAAAATGAGGAACCCCAAGGAGAAGAGGCTTATGACTCCGAAGAAGTAAGTATCCAGCCGGACGAGGGCTTGCAAACGCCTCGATCCGGCTGGTTTTTGTTTATGGAGTTTTTACGGAGGTACCCCCGCATGAAATTTGACACATCCCTTTTGCTGAACCTGTTTGCTGCCGCTGCCATGCTGGTAATGGGCTTTCGCAGTTTTTCCAAAAAGCACCAGATGAAGTTCAGCGATGACGAAGAGCGGGCTATGTGGGAGAAAAAGTTCGGTGTGTTCTATTTCTTTAATGCCGTTGTGTTTGCCGCTTCGCCGTTTTTGCCCCACACTTCCATTGGCGGCAGCCGCCTGCTCTCTATCGGCATTGCTGCGGACACCGTGTTCCTGCTGATGTACCACGCTTGGAAAAAAGGCCGGGAAGACGACTGAACCGTTTCAAAAAGCATTGCACCTCCTGCATTTCTCTGCTACAATGGAGAAAACGCAGGAGGTATTTTTTATGGTCAAGCATATCATTCTCTGGCAGCTCAAGGACGAGCTTTCTGCCGCCGAAAAGGCAGAGATCAAGGCGAACATCAAAACCGGGCTGGAGGGCCTGGCAGGGCAGATCCCGGGCCTTGTGGAGGTGCATGTGAACATCAACGGCCTGCCCTCTTCCAACGCAGACCTGATGCTGGATACCACCTTTACCGATGCAGCCGCCCTCAAGGGCTACTCCACCCACCCCGCCCACGTGGCTGTGGCCGATGGCAAGGTGCGCCCCTACACCAAGACCCGCGTCTGCCTGGACTTTGAAGTGTAACTGAACATGTAAAAAGAACACCCCCTCTGCGGCGCAGCTTCAGAAACTGCCATGCAGAAGGGGTGTATTTTGTGTTATGAGCAGATGGAACGCTTAGCGAGCGTCACGGTTTGCCTCGTACTCGTCCATGGAGATGTAGTGGTCGAGGACGTGGATGCCCTTCAGGCGCTTGTTGGAGAAGCCGGTGGAAGCATACTGGCCCTCCCAGTAGTTCAGGCGGGTGGCGATGTAGGCCGGGACGCTCATGCCCATGGGGACGACGAGGGCGTTGTTGATGAGGGAAGCCTCGGCGTTGGCGAAGGCATCGTAGCGGGCGTTGATGTCATCGGTGATCTTCACAGCGGCTTCGATGGCCTTCATGTAGTTCATGACGGCGTCAGCGGTGTCGCCGGTGATGAAGCCGTCCTCGACGCCGGTGCGCAGGAAGGCGTAGCGGCTGCCGCGTGCGCCCTCGGCCTGATAGAAGGGGTCGGTCTCGGTCTGGGGGTCGGAGTAGTCTGCGCCCCAGTTGCACAGCAGGAAAGCGAACTTGCCGTTGCGGCGGACGCTGGACAGGAAGCTGTCGGAGGGGCCGGCGGTGATGACGATATTGATGAAGTCAAAGCCGTCGTTCAGCACACCCTCGAGCTGCTGCTTGAGCACCTGACACTGCTTGTCCCAGTCGGAGGAGGAGGGGTTGTAGGGCAGCTGGACCTTGATGGGGAAGGTGACCCCCTGTGCAGTCAGCTCCTCAATGGCGGCATCACGGTACTCCTTGGCCTTGGCCTCGTCAAAGAACTCGGTCAGGTCGGCCAGGCCGCCGCACTGGGTGTAGTCCACACCATCGGTGGTGGCGCAGAAGTTCGGGGGAGTGATGGTGTTCAGTTTGTAGCTGTCATAGCCTAGAGGTGCGCTGACAGCCAGCGTAACGGCGTTGTTGATGCCGTACAGGAAGGCCTTGCGGAAGTTGGTGTTGTTGATGGCCTTGGCCCAGTTCTCGGGTTCGTATTCTGCATCCACGCCCTCAACGTTCCAGTTGGAGAACTCGTGTGCAAAGGGCATGAAGTTGAACATGTAGAAGTAGGTGTAGTTGGTGTTGGGACGATCCATGGAGACCATGTCCTTGGTGGTATCGTCGGCCAGCCAGCTGTCCAGAATGTCAGAGCCGATGGTGGCTTCGTCGATCTCGCCGCGCTTGATCATCTCGGGGCCGTTCACGGCAGCCTCGGCATTGTAAATGCGGCTGATGGTGTCGATAAAGACATTGTCTGCATCATAGTTCTCGGGGTTCTTCTTCATGATCCAGGTTTCCAGAGACTCGTAATCAGACAGGTAGAAAGCACCGCAGCTGTACAGGGTCTCGGCGCTGGTGGCATACTGGTCGCCCATCTCGCTCAGCAGGGGGCCGTAGGCGGGCTCATAGGGCAGGTAGCACAGCAGGCTCAGGAAGCCGGGGAAATCGTAAGTCAGGGTGTAGGTCAGGGTGTGGTCATCCACAGCGGTCACGCCCACGGAATCAAAGTCCACGGGGGCGTAGGTGGAAGCGGTGCCGTCTGCTGCGGTCACGGTCACATTGCCGCTGCCATCGGTGACATAGGTGGTGCCGTCATCGTCCACAGTGCCGTTTTCAGCATTGGTCAGGTAGACGTGATAGTTGTAGTAATCATCCGCACCGGCAATGTAGGCTGTGACCAGGCCCACGTTGGAGGAAGCGTAATCCGGGGTCAGCACATACTGCAGGGCATCCACAAAGTCCTGGGCGGTCACAGGGGCAACGACTTCGCCGTTGTTGTCCACCCAGTTCTCCTCGCGCAGGGTGAAGGTCCAGGTCAGGGTGTCGGCATCCCACTCCCACTTGGTGGCCAGGCCCTCGCGCATCACGCCCTTGTTGTCGTACTCTACCAGGGTGTCCACGCAGTTTGCACCCACGACCATTTCCAGGTCGGTGGCGGTGGTCAGATAGTTCAGGGTCGCAGGCTGGCTGGAATAAAGCACGGTGTACTTGCTGGTATCCGCACCGGAAGCAGAACCGGAAGAGCTGCCGCCGCTCTTGCCGCCGCAGCTGGACAGCAGACCGGCGGCGCAGGCACCTGCGGCTGCCAGGCCGCTTGCCTTGAGGAACTGACGACGAGAAATAGACTGTTTCATAATGAAATTCCCTCTTTTCTTCGTGTTGAAGTCTGGTTGCCGCCCAAAGCCGACAGGCCCGCTGTTTCCCGGCAGCGGGAAGCAAAAAAGGCATAACGGAAACACATCCGTTACGCTTTTGTAACTTGTCCTCCCGACCACAGCTGGGTGGTTAAAAAGAATTATAGCATTATTTTGGGGTTGCGTCAATGGGAAACATGCTCGCCCTCTCAGTCATTGCTTCGCAATGCCAGCTCTCCCAAAGGGAGAGCCTTTGGCAAACTGGGAAAGCAAGTTTTATTCATTTACAGTGGAAGTGACCGGAACGCCAGGGGCTCCCCCTTCGGGGGAGCTGCCGCCGATAGGCGGCTGAGAGGGTGAGGCATTTTTAATTTCTTCTGCCAGCTCCTTTGCAGCTGCTTCTGCAGCCTTTTTGGCCTCGCGCTCGGCCTGACGCTCCTTGGCGCGGGCCACAGCCTCCTCCTGACGCTTTTTGGTGCGCAGCTTGATGCGGCAGACCGAACAGATGCCGTCCGCACAGTTGGGCGCAATGGGCTTGCCGCATTCCTTGCAGAGGGTCTTGGTGCACTTGTAGACACTGACAGGGCCAAGGCTGGTGAGCTGGCGCAGCTTCAGGCCGTCCAGACCGCCGTTGGAGCAGGCGGCAACGCAGACCCCGCACTCGCTGCACTTCCACGGCGTGATCACCGCGCGGGTCTGGCCGTCGGGCAGGTCCTCAAACTTGATGGCACCGCTGCGGCAGCTCTTCTCACACCGGCCGCAGGCAAAGCACTTCTGGGTGAAGTTGGGCAGGTGGTAGCCATAGCGCAGGGGCGTTTCGGACACTGCCTTGAGCTGCTTGGTGTACTGGTGGAGCAACAGCCGGAAATCCTGGCTGCTCTCGTCCTCGCTGCGCAGGCCGGGCAGCATCCGCAGCAGCTGCTTGGTGCCCTTTTTGGAGCCGGAGGTCACCTGCTCCATCATCTCACGTCGGGAGTACTCCTTGACGTGGAAGGGGGCATCGTCCAGCTCGTATGCCAGCGTGAACCGGGCCTCGAACAGGGGCTGGCCGAAGAACTCCACCAGCCGGGTCAGAACGGCACGCAGATGCCCGGCGCAGACATCGTTCTCGCACTCGCCGCAGGGGGTCAGGTCGAGGACGATCTTCTTGTTCAAGGCAAGGTAGGCCAGCGCTTCCCACGAATAGGCCGAGACGCAGGTGCGCACCACGGTGTTTTTCCGGGTGGATTTTTCGCAGCCGATCCAGATGGTGTCGCCATCGCTGTCGGCAGGGGAGATGTCCCGCTGCACCTGCTCCGGCGAGGGGGCAATGCAGCCCGACCGGCAGGCCGAGACGCACAGGCCGCAGTCGGTGCAGGGATCCCAGTCCTTGACGAGGTTGGGGCGGGTGAAGATCTCATCGCCATAGGGGCAGATGTCCTTGCAGGCTGTGCAGGGGGTGCGGTGGGGGTGCAGGTTCCAGCACTGCTTGCGGTTCACCTCGGGGTGGGTGGTCTTCATCAGCGCATCCATGGCGTAGCGCGTAAAGATACTCATAGGATCACTCCTTTTCAGGGGCCATCACCGTGGTGATGTCGGCGTTGTCCAGCAGGAAGCGCTGGACTTTCTGTGCAACCAGTGCGGCGGCAAGGGTGTCCGGGCTCAGCACCCGGCGGATGTCGGCCTCCGGGGTGTCCTGCAGCTGGGACAGGCGGCGGTACTCGTTGTTGACCTCCAGCGTGCTCACGGTGATGTTCTCGGCCTCGGCAATGGAGCGGGAGGCCAGCATGGAGCGCAGATTCCGCTCGGCAGCGTCACGGTAGCCTGCCCGCAGGGCGGCAGCGGTGGTGTGGCTGTTCTTGCAGTGCTTTTCCAGGGTGATGTTGCTGCGGGAGAGCCGCTGCTCCAGCATCCGCATCTCATTGTCGGCGGTGCGGTCCAGCATGGCCTCGGGCAGGTCCACGGTCAGGTTGGCACCGGCTTTTGCCAGCAGTTCCTGCCCGGCGGCGCGGTCGGCGGCATCTTCGTGGATCTTCCGCTTTTTGGCCCGCACGGCCTCGCGCATGGCGGCAAGGTCTGCATAGCCCTGTGCCCGGGCAAATTCCTCGTTCAGCTCCGGGGTGGTCTTTTCGGCCACGGAGTGCAGCTTGATCTCAAACTGCGCGGTCTTGCCGGAGAGCTCCTCCACCCGGAACTGCTCCGGGTAAGTGAAATCAAAGCGGAAGGTCTCACCAGCGGTGTGGCCGTAGATGGCATCTTCGGCGGCGGGCATCAGCTTGCCGTCCCCCAGAACCACCATCACCTTTTCCATCCGGCTGTCGGGGATCTCCTCCCCGTCCATGAAGCCGACAAAATCCAGCAGGACCCGGCTGCCGCGCTTGGCGGGGGCGGTGGAGTTGTGGTAGACGGAGCGCATCCGGGCCTGGTGGACCATCTCCTGGTCAATGGTTTTCTCCGAAAGCGGCCGCACATGACGGGTGACAGCCAGCCCCTTGTACTGACCCAATTTTACTTCTGGTAGATTTTTTGCGTTGTTGGACATATCGTTTTACTCTCCTTTTATAAACCATGAACAGCCAGCCAGTTTTCCGCAACTGCGGAAAACATTTCTGGGTATTTGGCGTTTTCAGCATCAAATTCATGGAGATAGGTCTCCACTTCCTCACGTGTCACGGGAGTGGTACGTTCCCAGATCGTGAACACCGTGCCGTTGCCCATATCGAAGGTCGCAACTTGCTGGTGGGTAGTCTCTCTCAGCTGAAGAAAAACGGCGTTGAACCGGTGGCCCAGTTCCGTGTCCGGAGCCAGTGAGAGGGGGAACGGGTCTGCAGTTACCACATATCTGGCATCAAAGAAACCGGTGGGGAAATAGTGGGTGCCCGGCACCGAGAAGCTGTCCGGCAACTTGCCGTCCAGTGCATGGTTGGGCAGGTCACAGTTCCGCAGATGGCCGGGATTGTAGAGCATGTCATCCGGGATCATATAGGCGACCTCGCCCTCCCCCAGATGTTCAACCAGCCATTGTGCCATGGCCTGGATCTGCGGTTTGTCCTTGCGGTCATAGGTCAGCTCGTCCAGCCGCTGATACTCAGCAAGGTCTGCCGGGTGGAACGCATGGATAACGAACTCTGGCAAGGCCATGACAGTGAGCGGGGAGCACCGCACCGACACGGCGAACAACAGTGTAAAGATCCAGAAACAAAGCTTTGGTATTTTGAAATGCTCGATACTCTCTGCCAGACCCGCCGCACCGCAGAGAAACAGAATGACATAGGCGGGCACGTACAGCAGCATCTGGTGGGAGCCGGAATTCTGCACTCGGGTAAACAAGAGCATACTGAGCATCAGCTCACACAGCGCCAACACAGGCAGGCTGGGCTTTTTCCGCTTGACGCAGAGCCACAAACCAAACAGGATCAAAATAAGGTTCAGCAGGCCGGTGCGCATGGCATGATAATAGAGCTCTACTGCAATGCCGCCGACATTATAGTACGAATAGCGGTCGGAGTAGTTGAAAGCCAGAATCTTGCTGACCATGGGCCAGAGCAGAACCACCATTGCTGCCATGGCGCAGACACCAAACAGGATGAGGTTGCGTACTCGGCGCAGGGCAAGGCCCTTTTGGCCCTGTTTTGCGAGCTTTGCACTGCTTACAAAGAGCAGAAGCGCATAGGAAAAATAATAGCCCACCACAAAATATAAGTACCAGCGGCGGCTCAGGATAATCGCGGCCGTTGCCAGGAAGATGAGCACGAACCGCCCCGGCTCCAGCTTTTCAAAACGGTAGTCCAATGTGAGGAGCAGAATGGCAAAAGCGAAGATCAGACCGAACCAGTCCGGCTGTGCCAGCATAGCGCTCATTCGCAGGAACGGATAGGTCAGCACCCAGGAAAAGCCGATGATAAAATACCAGAACTTATTCTTGACCTCCAGAATCTGCCCGATTTTGATTGTGAGACCAGCCAGCATCAGCATAAGGCTGGGGAGCACACAGAATACTTGCGCAAAAGCGTAGCTGTCACCCGTTTTTGCGGTGAGGCAGAACGGGAACTCAGTGAACAGGGTGATGAAGTTGGTGTAGTCATCTGCAAGGGAGCTGAAAATGAACTGGAAGCCCGCCATGGGGCCCAGTGCAAAAGCAGCCTCTGCGTTATACTGTTTGATCAGGTAGTTGGCGTAGTCCCACACATAGATGAACTGCCGCCGCCCCAGCGCCCAATAGAAGTAGAGCACAGCTCCGGCCCAAAAGGCGATGATGGCTGCGCGGTGGAAGAAGTCCAGCTCCACACCGGCAGTGTGCAGCACCCACAGCGCGCCGTAGAACAGCACACAGCTGCACCACAGGCTCACCAGCGGGAAGAACGCCGCCGCGGTGGGGAACAGCAGGCCCACCAGCACCAGCAGGAGTGCTCCGGCACCCAGCCCGATGCCGCCTTTTGCCCAGGGCGAAAGGGTCTTCTTTTCAGAAAGTATCGTTGACATTGTACATGCTCCTCGGTTTTGAACCACAATATTACAGCTTACAGTATAATGGTTCCGGGCGGCACAGGCAAGGGGGCAGCCCCCCGGAAGATAAAATATCCCGTCCGCATTTCAGCAGACGGGATATTTTGAATGCAATATTACTTTTTGGAATTCTGCTTTGCCGCGATGGTGGCCTTGCGCTTCTGGGCGGCGGCCTTACGGGCAGAGGCCTGCGCGGCCTCCGGGTGGGGAGCCTCCGGCGTGATGCGGTACATCCGGCTGCCCATGGCGGGCAGATCCACGCTCAGGGTGTAGTCCCGGCCGTACACGCCGCCATCGGTGGTGTGCAGGTGTCTGGTGCGGCTGCGGTCCGCACCGTTCCAGCAGGCAGCCTCGCTGTTCAGCAGCTCATCGGCGGCGCAGGGGTACTGGAAGTAGAGCGGGAACTTTTTGTGGGCGGTATTCTGGGTGTTCATCACACAGAGGATGGTCTGGCCCGCGCCCTTCCGCAGCCAGGCGTACACGCCCTCGTCCCGGCTCTCGCAGGCGATCCACTCAAAGCAGTTCGGGTTGTATTCGCCATCGTAGAGGGCGGGTTCGGTGGCATACAGGCGGCCCAGCTCGGCAAAATATTTCTGGAAGCTGTCGTGGAAGGGATACTTCATCAGGCCCCAGTCCAGCTCCTTTTTCTCATCCCACTCCCGGAAATGCCCCAGCTCATTGCCCATAAAGTTCAGCTTTTTGCCCGGGTGGGTGTACATGTAGAAGTAAAGGGTGCGCAGCTGGGCACATTTTTCCTCGTAGGTGCCCCACAGCTTATCAATGATGGTCTTTTTGCCGTGCACCACCTCGTCGTGGCTGAGTGCCAGCAGATACAGCTCATTGTAGAAATACTGCATGCTGAAGGTCAGCTTGTGGTAGGCATCGGGCCGCTCACCAAAGGGCGTGGCAAAATAATCCAGCGTGTCGTGCATCCAGCCCATGTCCCACTTGTAATCGAAACCGATGCCGTCGTAGCGGGTGGGGGCGGTGACCTTGAGGAAGTTGGTGGAGTCCTCGGCGGTGTAGATGCCGGTGGGCCAGCGCTCGTTCAGGCCGTGGTTCAGGTTCCGCAGGAAGGTAACAGCGCCCTCGTTCACGCCGCGGTTGGGGTCGCCCTGCCAATAAAGGGCACGAGAGATGGCATCCATCCGGATGCCGTCGCAGTGGTAGACATCCATCCAAAGGGCAGCGGCGCTGTTCAGGAAGCTGCACACCTCCCGGCGGTAATAGTTGAAGTTGCAGGTGCCCCACTCGCTGTGGCCCACATCGCTGTCGTACTCGTAGAGGTGGGTGCCGTCAAAGTTGGCGAGCGCGTCGCCGTTGGCGGCAAAGTGGACGGGCACAAAGTCCATGATGACACCAATGCCCATCCGGTGGCAGGCGTTGACAAAGGCCGCAAAGTCGGCGGGGTCGCCGTAGCGGCTGGTGACAGAGAAGTAACCGGTGGTCTGGTAGCCCCAGCTGCCGTCAAAGGGATGCTCTGCCAGCGGCAGCAGCTCCACATGGGTGAAGCGGTGATCCAGCAGCCAGGGGATCAGCTCCCGGGCCAGCTCCCGGTAATTGTACCAGCCGTCCGAGCCGTCCTCGCGGGTGGCGTTGGGCTTGTGCTTCCAGCTGCCTGCATGGAGCTCGTAGATGTTCATGGGCAGGTTGCGGCACTTGTCCCGCCGCTCCATCCACG
>OIPD01000272.1_pt1 | contig 13322 bp, 12 predicted proteins | sample 1585741 | NCBI WGS metagenome assembly OIPD01 (sample SAMN02674606, study PRJEB24791) | human gut metagenome, SKBSTL068 | isolation source: stool | host: Homo sapiens | place: USA | reverse complement strand
GGTCTGCCACATCGCGGACGGTGAAGAAGTTGTGCAGGCTCTTGGACATCTTCTGATTGTCCACGTTGATGAAGCCGTTGTGCATCCAGTAGCGGGCGAAGGTGCAGCCGTTGGCGCACTCGCTCTGGGCGATCTCATTCTCGTGGTGGGGGAAGATGAGGTCCTGACCGCCGCAGTGGAGGTCGATGGTCTTGCCCAGATGGGTGCGGCTCATGGCACTGCACTCGATGTGCCAGCCCGGGCGGCCCATGCCGTACGGGCTTTCCCATGCAGGCTCGCCGGGCTTTGCAGCCTTCCAGACCGCAAAGTCGGCGGGATCTTCCTTCAGGTCGTCTTCCATCTGGCTGCGCAGCTCACGGTTGCCGCTCTCGAGGTCGTCCAGCTTGAGGTGGCTCAGCTTGCCGTACTCGGGGTCGCTCTTGACCCGGAAATAGACGTCGCCGTTCTTGGCAACGTAGGCGTGGCCGCTCTCGATGAGGTCCTTCACGATGTCCAAAATCTGCTGGATGTGCTCGGTGGCGCGGGGCTGGACGGTGGGCTTTTTGCAGTTGAGACCGGCGGCGTCCTTGAGGTACTCGGCCTCGAAGCGCTGGGCGACCTTCTTCATGGAGGTGCCCTCTTCCTGTCCCTTTTTGATAAGCTTATCGTCGATGTCGGTGATGTTGGAGACGTAGATGACCTTGTTGCCGCGGTACTCGAGGTAGCGGCGCAGGGTATCGAAGACGATGAGCGGGCGGGCGTTGCCGATGTGGATATAGTTGTAGACGGTGGGGCCGCAGACGTAGATGCGGTACTCGCCGGGCACCTGCGGCACGAACTCTTCCTTCTGGCGGGTCAGGGTGTTGAAGATCTGCATAGCTGAAATACTCCTTCTTGTGGGACAGGCCGGAGCCGCGATGCCCTTTTGCCTGAAAAAGCAAAAGCCTCCAACGCTGCGCCAAAAGGCACAGCATCGAAGGCGGTTCTTTTTCAAGATCGCGGTTCCACTCCGGTTTGTCGCTCAGGACCGGTAACGGCGGCCATCCGCACTGCGATACTCAAATTTCCCGCAGCGTGCTGTCCGGGCGCACTTCACACAGCGGTCTGCAAACAGGCTTTCAGCCAACGGCCCGTTTTCTCTGCCCAGACGATGCGGTGCTACTCTGCCCGGATAAACGCATTTATCCTTTTACAGTTTTATTATAATAGCCGCCGGGGCGTAAGTCAAGCGTTTGACTCCCTCTCCCGGCTGTGCTACACTGGGCAAAAACACAGACCGGAGGTTTTTTGTCATGCAGCTCCTCACCGAACGCCTTTTCCTCATCCCCCTGCGTCCGGACGGGATGCGCGCCCTTCTGGCCCGCACCACCGACCCGGAGCTTGTCCAGCCCTACACCGATATGCTGGATCTCTCCCTCGCCCACCCCGACCAGTGGGTCTGGTACACCGCATGGGGCCTCTACCAGAACGACTCCGGCGACTGGGTGGGCGACCTCTGCTTCAAGGGCCTGCCCGAAAATGGCCATCCCGAGATCGGCTACGGCCTCCTGCCGGAGTACGAGCATCAGGGCTATGCCACCGAGGCCGTCCGCGCCGCCTGCCGCTGGGCCTTCGGTCAGCCCGGCGTCACCGCCATCGAGGCCGAGACCGACCCCGGCAACACCGCCTCGCAGGCTGTCCTCCGCCGGGTGGGATTCGTGCCCACGGGAACGATGGGCGAGGAAGGGCCGAGGTTTATTCTGCGCAAAAAGGCCTGACCGCGCTGCAAAATCAGCGCTTTCCCCTTTACATCTCCCCCGACTTGTGCCATAATTTACTTTATTAAAGGGAAGCTGTCCCCGGCGCGGCATTTCGGCGGCGCAGGGCAGCAGAGAGGGGTAAACTGCCATGAGCAAGATCATCATTCCGGCAAACTACACGCCCGCGCTGAACCTGTACGACACCCAGCGCGCCATCGGCACGGTGAAGCGGCTGTTCGCCGACACCCTGTGCGCCACGCTGAACCTCTACCGCGTGTCGGCGCCGCTCTTCGTCGAGGCCTCCACCGGCCTGAACGACGACCTGAACGGCGTCGAGCGGAAAGTCACCTTCGACACCAAGGATAGCGGCATCGAGGTGCAGGTGGTCCAGTCGCTGGCCAAGTGGAAGCGCAAAGCCCTGAAGGACTACGGCTTCCGGGTCGGCAAAGGCCTCTACTGCGACATGAACGCCATCCGCCGCGACGAGGACATGGACAACCTCCACTCCATTTATGTGGACCAGTGGGACTGGGAGAAGGTCATCCGCGAGGAGGACCGGAACGAGACGTACCTGAAGAACGTCGTGCGCTCCATCGTGTCGGCGGTCTGCGCCACCGAGATGAACCTGCACGCCATGTTCCCCCAGCTGCAGGACCTGCCGCTCCACACCCCCAACGTCACCTTCATCACCTCACAGGAGCTGGAGGACAAGTACCCCGACCTGACCCCGAAGGAGAGGGAGAACGCCTTTGTCAAGGAGAACGGCACCACCTTCCTGATGAAGATCGGTGCCCCTCTCAAGAGCGGCAAGCCCCACGATGGCCGTGCACCCGACTACGACGACTGGGATCTGAACGGCGACCTGCTGTTCTGGAACGAGCCGCTGCAGTGCAGCTATGAGCTGAGCAGCATGGGCATCCGCGTCAGCCCCGAGAGCATGGACCGCCAGCTCACCGCCGCAGGCTGCGACGACCGCCGCACGCTCCCCTTCCACAAGGCTGTGCTGAACGGCGAGCTGCCCTACACCATCGGCGGCGGCATCGGCCAGAGCCGTCTGTGTATGCTGCTGCTGGGCAGCGCCCACATCGGTGAGGTCCAGGCCAGCGTCTGGGACGCCGCCACCCGCGAGGCCTGCGAAAAGGCAGGGATCCCGCTGCTGTAAGGCTTTTGTGGCTGGAGAGGCCAAAAAGGCCGCTGTACCCACAGACAAGGTACAGCGGCCTTTTCTTATGTCCGGAATTTCAAGCCCACTTTGCTCTTCTTTCCGTTGCCGCCCAGCCACCAGAGCAGGAAGGCATACAGAAGGTCTGTCCCAAGGATGATGGCGAACCATGTCAGCGTCTCCGGGATGGTCTGGTCATACACCCGCATAAAGGGATAGGGGCCGTCAATGGTCCCTGTAATATTCCCGTGCAGATCATACAGGCCGTATAGGACGGTCGGGACCAGCGCCCACCAGACCTGTCCCAGCGACAGGCGGGGCAGACGCTCGAAGAGCACCAGCGACAGGATGGCCAGCACCGGGTTGAGGAAGTGGTGGTAGAGCATCGAGCCGGTGAAGAGCATGATGTACCAGCCGTTGCCGTCCTCGTACATGGGGGCCAGAATGATGACCACCGTCAGGAAGGTCATGGCAAGGCAGCTGGTGGAGATGAATTTGAGCCGCTTGAGCCAGAGGGGCAGTTCCCGCCCAGTGAAAACGCAGCCCAGCTGCCACAGCCCCACCAGCAGGCAGACCGCGCCGTTGAAGATGTTGGACAGCTCGGTGTACATGGTGAACATGATGGTGCCGCCCAGCGCCCAGCTCATGGGGAGGGCAATGGTCTCGAAGTACACGATGAGGAAATTCAGGGCTGCCGAAGCCAGCTTCCGCCCGACGATGAGGATGTTTTTCAGCATCTTGCGCTCTCCTACCTGTAATTATTTGCTGCAATATCAAAGAAACGAGCGGTTTTTCCGCTCGTTTCTTTTTTACACCCGGTGAGGCGCTTATTTTGCCGTATTGATGAAGCTGCGGTTGTCCCACAGATACTTAATGCCGGAGATCGCGGTCACAGCGGCCACGCCCCAGCACAGCACAGAGGCCACATCTGCGCACTGCTGGCCCAGCACGTTTCCGGTCAGGGAGACCGTGAAGTAGTAGAAGAGGATGGTCAGCATCTGCAGCACGGTCTTCACCTTGCCCCACATATTGGCGGCGATGACCCGGCCATCCTTGGCACCGGCGGCTACCATGCGGAGTCCGGAGACAGCGAACTCACGGGCCAGAATGATGCAGAGCACCACGGGGCTGCATACGCCGTCCCGCATCATGTAGATGAAGGCCACTGTGGTCAGCAGCTTGTCGGCCAGCGGGTCGGCAAACTTGCCGAAATCCGTGACCATGTTCCACTTGCGGGCCAGATGGCCGTCGAGGAAGTCGGTGAAGCTGGCCACGGCAAAGACAAAGCCGGCGATGAGGTAGTAGCGGGGGTTGTAGCTCGGCGTGATATACTGGCCGAGAGAGACGAAGATCATGAACACCGGCACCAGCAGGATACGGGTCAGGGTGAGCTTATTGGGCAGATTCATACAGAATTATCCTCCAATCTGTTATTTTACGACAGTACCATACAAATCGTAAAGGTCGCTGTCCTCCACCAGCACGTCATAGAACTCGCCGGGGTAGAGCGGCTCTTCGCTGGACACGCAGACATTGCCGTCCACCTCGGGGGCGTCGGCGGCGGTGCGGCAAAGGTAGAGGCCGCTCTCGTCATCCACGCCGTCGCAGAGGACGCGGACGGTCTGGCCCACCTTTGCGGCCTGCTTCTGGGCCATGATGCCGGTCTGGATCTGCATCACCAGCTCGGCGCGCCTGTCCTTGACCTCCTGCTCGATCTGACCGTCCATCTTGGCGGCGACGGTGTTCTCCTCGGCGGAGTAGGCAAAGCAGCCCAGACGGTCGAACTGCACCTCTTTCACAAAGCTGCACAAGTCCTCGAACTGCTCCTCTGTCTCGCCGGGGAAGCCCGCGATGAGGGTCGTGCGGAGGGTGATGCCCGGGATCTCACGGCGCAGCTTGCCGATGACCTCCAGCAGCTCGGCGCGGGTAGAGCGGCGGTTCATGTTCTTGAGGATGGTGTCGTTGCAGTGCTGGATGGGCAGGTCGAGGTAGGGCAGGACCTTCTCGTTCCGCTTCATGGCAGCGATGAACTCATCGGTGATGCGCTCAGGGTAGGCGTACATAATGCGGATCCACTCGAGGCCCGGCACCTTGTTCAGCTTATCCAGCAGCTCGCAGATGCTGCCGGGCTTGCCCCAGTCCTCGCCGTAAGCGGTGGGGTCCTGTGCGACCACGATCAGCTCTTTCACGCCCTCACCGGCCAGCCAGCGGGCTTCGGCCACGCAGTCGGCCATATCGCGGCTGTGCAGCGGGCCGCGGATGCCGGGGATGGCGCAGTAGTGGCAGCGGTTGTTGCAGCCCTCGGCGATCTTTAAGTACGCATAGTGAGCGGGCGTGCCGATGACGCGCTTGCCGCCCAGCGGGAAGTCCTTTTTGAGACCGTAGCTCTCCAGATGCTCTTCGCCGCTGAACAGGCGGGCCACGATGGAGTCAATGGCCTTATTGGAGGCGCAGCCGACCACGGCGTCCACCTCGGGGATCTCCTCCTCGATCTGGCTCCGGTAGCGCTCGGCCAGACAGCCGGTGACGACCACCTTCAGGTTCGGGTTCACCTGCTTGTAGGAGCAGGCCTCGAGGATATTTTCAATGGCCTCAGTCTTGGCGCTCTCGATGAAGCCGCAGGTGTTGACGAGGATGACGTCCGCCTCGCCGAGGTCGGCCACCGTCTCGTGGCCCGCAGACAACAGGATGTGGACCATGACGTCCAGATCGACCTGATTTTTCGGGCATCCAAGGGAAATACACGCAATTTTCATTCCGATAATACTCTCTTTCTCTCTTGAGGGTCTGTTATAACGACTTGATGTGGGGCTGCGGTAGGGTTGATTTTTTCTTTAAGCAGATTCTCTTTGGCGCACAAAAGAGAACTAATCGTCCCCCTCTGCTCTCTTTATCGCCTCTTTGATGACCGGATACGCAAACCCCCGCCGGGCCAGCGCAGCCACAACAAGGTCTTTCCGCCCTGCGGCCAGCTTGCTGCGATACCGTCCCTCCACGAGGGCGGCGGCAGCTTCCAGCTCCGGGTCTTCGCCCGCTTCATCCGGGGCATAGACCTCTTCCAGCGCAGCAGAGATCTGCTGCGCGTCCAGCCCCTTCTGCCGCAGGTTCTGCGCGGCGGCGCGGCGGCTCTTGCGGGCAGCCAGCAGGCCGTGGGCGCGGGTCAGGGCATAGCGCTCGTCGTCCACATACTGCCGCTCCACCATCTCGGCCACCACAGCGGCGGCGGTGGGCTGGGTGAAGCGCCGTCCCAGCCGTTCATAGAGCTGGCCGGACGAAAGCTCCTGCCCGGCCAGAAGCTCCATCGCACGGGCGCGGGCCTTGGCGGCGTCGGTGGATTTTTCCTCCTCGGCCAGCGGACGGCCCCTTCTCGAAAAAGCCATTTAGTCTTCCACCATGATGTCCAGCTCGCTCTCGCTGCTGCGGGCCGGTGCTTTGACGACCGGCTCCTTGGAGGCGGAAGCGGTCTCGCCGCCCTCCTCCTTGTCCGCCGCAGCGGCAGCCTTGCCCACCGGGCGGCGGGTGGCGTAGAGCTTATCCGCGTTGGCGCGGATCTGGCCCTCGATGTCGTTGGCGATCTCGGGGTTGTCCTTGAGGAACTGCTTGGCGTTGTCGCGGCCCTGACCCAAACGGATGTCGCCGTAGTTGAACCACGCGCCGCTCTTCTGGACGATGCCCAGCTTGACGCCCACATCCAGCAGCTCGCTCATTTTGGAGATGCCCTCGCCGAACATGATGTCAAACTCGGCCTCACGGAACGGAGGCGCCACCTTGTTTTTGACGATCTTGGCGCGGGTATGGTTGCCGATAAACTGGCCGGAAGAGTCCTTCAGGCCCTCGACGCGGCGGATGTCGATGCGGACAGAGGAATAATACTTCAGTGCGCGGCCGCCGGTAGTGACTTCGGGGTTGCCGTAGACGATGCCCACCTTCTCACGCAGCTGGTTGATGAAGACGCAGACGGTGTTGGTCTTGCCGATGACGCTGGTGAGCTTGCGCATGGCCTGACTCATCAGACGTGCCTGCAGACCGACATGGCTGTCACCCATCTCGCCCTCAATCTCGGCGCGGGGCACCATAGCGGCCACAGAGTCCACAACGATGGCGTCGATGGCACCGGAACGCACCAGCGCCTCGCAGATCTCCATCGCCTGCTCGCCGGTGTCGGGCTGGCTGACCAGCAGCTCGTCGATGTTGACGCCCAGCGCCGAGGCATAGGCCGGGTCAAGGGCGTGCTCGACGTCGATGAAGGCCACCTCGCCGCCCTTCTTCTGGGCCTCGGCGAGGATGTGGAGGGCCAGTGTGGTCTTACCGCTGGATTCCGGTCCGAACACCTCGATGATACGTCCGCGGGGCACACCGCCCACGCCCAGCGCGAGGTCGAGGCCGAGGCTGCCGGTAGAGATGGCGTCCACCTGCATGGCGGTGTTGTCGCCCAGCTTCATGATCGCGCCCTTGCCAAACTGCTTTTCGATCTGGGCCAGCGCCGTTGCCAGCGCATCCTTCTTTGCGCCCGGCTCCGTCTTCTGGGTGGCGGGGGCGACATTGTTGTTCTGATTTTTTGCCATAGCGTGCTGCTCCTTTATCGCTTTACCTGCGGGGTGCAGGCTGTGCTGTACCGATTCTTTCCTCTATAGTATATCACAGATTTCAGATATGACAACAGATAGTTGTAGATATTTTTCTATTTTCTCACGCTTATTCTGCTCTGCGGGCCATTACGCAGCGGTCGTTGCCGCCAAAATCCTTCCGGCAGGTGATGTCCACCCAGCCGTTTGCTTCCAGCAGGGCCTCCACAGCCTCCCGCTGCTGCCAGCCGATCTCCAGCGCCAGCGCACCGCCGGGGCGGAGGGCCTTCTGGTAGTGTTCCGCGATGGCCCTGTAAAATACGAGTCCGTCGTCCCCGGCCTCCAGCGCCATGGCCGGCTCTTTCGCCACCTCGGGCTGCAGCTCCCGCATCTCCTGCGCCGTCAGGTAGGGCGGATTGGAGACGATGAGATCCAGCTGCCCGTCGGGCAGGGTCTGCCAGTAGGTGAAGAGGTCGCCTTCCACCGGCTCCGCAGCGCGGGCAGTCCGGAAGCCCCAGTCAAAGGCCGGTGCCTCAAAGGGCGAAGCATCCAGCACATTTTCGGTGCTGCCGCCCTGCCCCTTCAGGGCCAGACGGGTGTTCTTTTCGAGGTAGGCATAGGCCTCCGGGCTTTTTTCCACGCAGGTAACGGCCGCCGCCGGGCAGAGCCGCTTGACGCCGAGGCCAAGACAGCCTGTTCCGGCGCAAAGATCCAGCACACGCGGCGTTTCCACGCCTGCCAGCATCCCGGCAGCAACTTCGGCCACCACCTCGGTGTCGGCGCGGGGGCAGAGCACCCCCGGCCCCACAGCCAGCTCAAAGTCGAGGAAGGGCCAGCTGCCGCAGAGGTACTGCAAAGGCTCCCGGGCAGCGCGGCGGAGGGTCAGCGCCTCCAGTCTGGCCGCTTCGTCGGCGTCCAGCGGGCGGTCTGTGAGTCGGGCATCGCGGCCTGTGGCCAGCCGGAACAGCTCCCGGGCGTCGAAGTCCGCATCGGGACAGCCTGCCGCCGTCAGACGCTCTTCCACTTCCCGGACGGCGGCCCGGGGCAGCATCCCTTCGCTCACCATGTTCCGTCCTCCGGCTTTTCGGGCAGAACGGGCGTCACGGCTGCAATGGCCACCTCGATCATGCTGTCGTCGGGTTCAAAGACGGTCAGCCGCTGCACCCAGAGACCGGGCTGGCGGATGATGCGGGTTGCGAGGTTATCCGAGCGGCCGCACCATTTCAGCAGCTCGTAGCTGATGCCCATGACCACGGGCAGAAGCAGCAGCTTGAAGACCACACGGAGGCTGGTGCTGCTCCACGGCAGGACACTGTAGAGAAAGACGCTGACGATGACCACCAGAATGAGGAAGCTGGTTCCGCAGCGGGGGTGGAAGCGGGTATACTTGCGGACATTCTCCACGGTCAGCTCGTCGCCGGCCTCGTAGCAGGCGATGGTCTTGTGCTCGGCACCGTGGTATTCGAAGACGCGGTGGATCTCTTTCATCTTGGAGATGGCCACCATGTAGGTCAGAAAGATGGCGACCTTGAGCAACGCTTCGAGGATGACCTTCGGCCAGCGGGTCAGGACGACCACCTTGCCGAGACCGCCCACCAGCACCGTGGGCAGAACGGTGAAGAGCAGGATGGCGAACAGACCGCCCACAAGGGCCGCACCGGCCATCAGGATGTCTTCGGCCTTTTTGCCCAGATGCTCGCCCACCCATTTTTCGAAGGCGGACTCTTCCTCTTCGGCGTCGTACTCGTCGCCCATGCTCACCTGTGCGGAGTACATCATGTACCGGTAGCCGGTAATGAGGCTCTCGATCATCGAGATAGCGCCCCGCACGATGGGGATCTTTGCCCAGATGCCGTGTTTGGGGGTATCCTCGATCTTGGTCTCAATGGTGCCGTCCGGCTTGCGCACGGCACAGCAGATCTGCTTCGGGCCGCGCATCATGATGCCCTCCATCAGGGCCTGACCGCCTACGCTGGTCTTGAAGCATTCCTTCTTGGGTTCGTGATTCATAAAATGGATTTCTCCTGTCCGTTTTTTAGCCTCTATCTTACCACATAAATGTGACAAAATCTTACTTTTTGTAGAGCGGCAGGCCCAGCGTCACCACAGTGCCCCGGCCCAGCGTGCTCTTGATGTCCATCGTGCCGTCGAGGGCGGTCATGATGGAGTCCACCAGTGCCAGACCGATGCCGCTGCCCCGCACCGAGTTGCTGCCCTTGTAGAACTTGGTCTTGACGTTTTCCAGATCTTCCGGCGGGATGCCGCGGCCCTGATCGATGATCTCGATGAAGGCTTTGTACTCGCCCTGCCAGATCTTGACCGTGATGCGTCCGCCGGGGGCCGAATACTTGATGGCATTGTCCAGAATGTTGATGAACACCTGCCGCAGGCGGTCGGGGTCGGCGTAGACCGGGATCATCTCCTCCGGCTCCGCATAGGCCAGCAGAAGCCCCTCCCGCTGGATGCGCGCTTCACAGAAAAGGACAGCGTCCGTCAGCTCGGCCACAAGGTCCAGGGGGCGGCACTCCATTTTCAGGCGGCCATTCTGCAGGCGGCTGAAATCCAGCAGCTCCTCCACCATGTTGTACAGGCGGGCGGTCTCGTTGTTGATGATCTCCAGCCCCTTGCGGTAGTTCTCATCGGTGGGGTCATCCAGGGTGCGCAGGGTCTCCACCCAGCCCCGGATGGAGGTGAGCGGCGTGCGCAGTTCATGGGAGACCGAGCTGATGAATTCGTTCTTCATCTTCTCCGTCTCTTCCAGCCCCTCGGCCATCTGATTGATGGTGCCGCGCAGGCGGTCCACCTCGTCCCGCTCGTCACCGGTCACAGGCAGGCGGACATCCAGTTCTCCCCGGGCGATGCTGGCGGCGATCCGCTCCACCTGCCCCAGCGGCACCACGATGCCCCGCACAAAGTACAGGCCAGAGGCCACTGTAAAGCCCAGAATGGCCGCCACCACGATCAGGCTGACGATGAAAACGCTCTTCAGCTGCGCCTGCACCAGCGTCAGACTGGTGACAAGGCGCATGGCAGCCACGTCCTCGGCCGCATAGGGCACCAGACTGCACACAGCCATGACCGTTTCCCCGCTGGCGGTGCGGTAGATAGCCACACCCACGCCGTCCGGTGCATCCTGCGCCTTGTTAAAATCGTCCTGCACCACGATGCCGTCCGCACCTGTGCCGCTGGAGGAGGCGATCACGCCGCCGTAACCGTCCAGCAGCATGAACTCATATTTGTCTTTATCCGCAAACTGCTCCACCATCCGGCGCAGGGCCACACTGCGGTTGGCCGCGGTCTTCTGGGCCGTGTCGCCGGTGTACATTTTCAGCTGACCGTTGATGGAGGAAAAACGCCGCATCATGGTCTGCTGGACGCTGTTGTAGTAGCTGCGGCCGAAGTTGTACACGAACATGCTCTCCACCAGCAGCACCAGCAGCACGGTCAGGAACAGGCTTCCCCGCAGCCAGCGGTTGGTAATCCCACTGCGCATTGCTTTTCCTCCTTTCTGTCAGTAATCCTGGCTCTCCTATTGGGAGAGCGGTCGAGCACAGCGCAACTGAGAGGTTTTTCTTTACTCCTCCCACCGGTAGCCGTAGCCCCACACTGTCATAATGTGGGTGGGGTGGCTGGGTTCATCCTCTACCTTCATCCGCAGACGGCGGATGTTCACATCCACGATCTTCACATCGCCGAAGTAGTTCTCACCCCACACGCCCTTCAGGATCTTTTCCCGCACCAGCGCGATGCCGGGGTTGTGGAAGAACAGCTCCATGATCTGGAACTCCACCTGGGTCAGCTCGATCTGCCGCCCGGCCTTGAGGAGAACACGGCGGTTCTCATCCAGCACAAATTCCCCGCTGACCAGTGTGGTGGGGGCATTTTCGTCGGCAGCGGAGCCGCCGCCCGAGCGGCCCACCCGGCGGCAGAGGGCCTCCACACGGGCCAGCAGCTCACTGACACTGAAGGGCTTGGTCATATAGTCATCCGCGCCGATGGACAGGCCGCGGATCTTGTCCTGCTCCTGCCCCTTGGCACTCAGGATGATGATGCCGATCTTCTGGTCGGTGCGGCGGATGGTCTCGCAAAGCGAGAACCCATTCATGCCGGGCAGCATCACATCCAGAATGGCAGCATCACAGCCGGGCTTCTGCTCCAGCAGAGGCAGGGCGGCTTCGGCGCTGTCGGCCTCCACTGCCTCCATCCCCGCCAGCCGCAGGTTCAGCGCGATCATCTCGCGGATGCTGGCTTCATCCTCTACCACAAGTACCTTGACCATCTAAGACCTCCATATTTTTCTGCCTTCTCCCTCTGCCCAAGAGCACACGGAGAAGCATTTCACCTCAGAACACCCAGCCTGCATCCGGTAAACTTCTGCAAAACTGAGCGGCATCATCAATTCAACCGGTACAACGATCGGGACAGCCGATAGCTCTGATCCTTCAGCACCACGTCCGGCCCGAACTTGGCCTGCATCTGGCGGGATGCCACCACACCCAGGCGGGTCCAGCCCGCCGCGCTCTCGCTGGAAGGGACCAGGCGCATGGTCAGCACCAGCTTGCCCTCGTCCACGGTGTGCAGCTCCACGGCTTCCTCTCCCTCAGCGCTGTCGGTGAGCATCAGGTTGCCCTCCCACTCGGCAGGCAGCTCAATGTAGCAGCTGCTCTCCTCATCCAGCAGGCCGAAGCTCTTTTCCGGCTCCGGGCTGGTGTAGTCCATCCAGACGATAAAATCCATTCGTCGGCTCTGGCTCAGGTTCAGCAGGCCCGCTTCGTCAGGCTGGGTGGGGATCTCCACGATGCCGTCGCCGTCCAGATCCCGGCTGACCAGCGTGGAGACATTGCGCAGGGACGCATTGTACAGCTCACTGGTGCTGATCTGCTCCGCGGGCAGCATCTGCTGGCTTTCCTCATCGAAGTAGAGCAGCACCGTGGCCAGATTGTTGCCCGAGAGGCCGGTCCAGCCGTCCAGCACCAGATAGCGCTTGCCGTCCGCTCCCAGGCCCGCCGCCACAGCGGCGCAGCCCGAGAACTTATCTGCCGAAAGGCCCATGACAGCCACCTGCTGGAACATCCCGTCCCGGTCAACGGTCAGCAGCTCGATCTGCACCCCGCCGTCCTCCAGCGTGGACATCAGGATCAGATCCTCGTTGCCGCCGCCGGTGATATCCTCCACCAGATACTGCTCATAGGACTGTTCCAGAATGGCATTGACCGTGCCGTTCTCGTAGGAGTACACCGCCAGATAGCTGTCGCCCTGCGCGGCGAGGTACCCCACCACCAGCTGGGTGGCGGCACCATCCTGCAGCTGTGCCAGCCGGACATTGTCCACTGTATCCGCCAGACCCTCGATGCTCTGGCGGACCTGCCACACGCCTGCGGCATCCTTCTGCAAAAATGCAATGCAGACGTTGGAGCTCTGGGCCGTGGTGTAGAGAACAGCGGCATCCTGCTGGCCGTCACCATCCAGATCCTGCAAAAGGAACGGCGAGAGCAGCTCCCCCTGCATCGGGTATTTCAGCTGGGCGCTCTCCCCCAGCCATTCGTTCAGGGCATTTTGCAGTGCACCGTAGTCGCCCGGAAGGCGCGGGGCACGCAGCAGCTCCTCCACCTGCACATTTTCCGACATCGGAAGGCCGCACGCCGAGAGCAGGCCCATCATGCAGCCCGCACTCAGCACCAGAAACCGTCGTCTTTTCAACCGCCGTCCCTCCCTTCTGTGGAAAATTCGCAAAGTCGTGCAGAAATACAGTATAATTATAGCATTCTTGCCCCGCCATCACAAGCCCCAGCTGCTAACGCCCAACCGGGCAGCGCGGCATTCCCACGCAAGTGAAACGGGCCATTCCATCGCCCGCCCTACTGCCTGCGGCAGCAG
>OIPD01000266.1_pt1 | contig 13754 bp, 10 predicted proteins | sample 1585741 | NCBI WGS metagenome assembly OIPD01 (sample SAMN02674606, study PRJEB24791) | human gut metagenome, SKBSTL068 | isolation source: stool | host: Homo sapiens | place: USA | reverse complement strand
CTTCCGATCTGCTGTCATGCTGTCACTCCGGCGCTTTCATGCTTTCCACCATGCTGATATGCCGCACATGCCGCCGCATGGCAAAGCACACCACAAAGGTGAACAGCATCGTCAATGCCACTGCCAGCAGATAACTGCGGGGTGCAATGGTGCGAATGAACATCAGCTGATCCATTTCCACGGTCAGGATGATGAACCGGTGCAGCGGCACGCCCAGCAGCAGGCCCACGCCGGAGCCGATGAGGGACAAAAGCTCGATCTCGCGGAAGATGTAGCGGTACACTTCTTTGTCATAGAAGCCCAGAACCTTGATGGTGGCAAGCTCCTTTTTTCGCTCGGCAAGGTTGACGCTGATCAGGTTGTACAGCACCACCGCCGCCAGCGCCGCCGCGCACACGATGATCAGCACCACCACGTAGTTCAGGCTGCCGATCAGGCTGCCGAACATGGAGGTGGTGTCCTCGGTGAAGCTGACGCTGCTCACATAGTTGCAGTCCAGCAGCTTTGTGCGCAGGGCGTTGTACTCCGCCTCGGTGGTACAGCCGGTCAGGCCGTAGACGGTGTTCCACTCCGGCGTGTTGCCCAGCAGGGCCTGCAGCTGCGCATTGGAGAGATACAGCCGGGTGAACATGTAGTTCTCGGTAATGCCGGTCAGCACCAGCGGCACGCGGCTTCCGTCTGCTGCCTCCACATAGAACGTATCGCCCACGCTCAGCCCCAGATTCAGGGCCGTTTTTTCGGTCAGGATCACGCTGTCCTCTTCAAAGGGAATGGGGTCGTGGCCCACCCGAGTGCGGAAGGTGAAGTATTCGGTCATCCGGGCATCGTCCTCCGCGCCTACGATGCTGACGTCGGCGCTCCCGCCCTCTTCATTATAAAGGGTGGTGGACTTTGTGTAGAACGCGCCCCAGCTGCGGACCGCACTGCTGCTGTCCAGCGTGTCGGCAAGGCCCTGCTCCATGGTCAGCGCCTTTTCGTCGCTGAGGACGATGGTCATATCGTTGTGGGTCAGCTGCTCAGACTGCTTGTCCACGATGGGCAGGATGGAATCCTGAATGCCAAAACCGATCAGCAGCAGCGCCGTGCAGCCTGCCACGCCCAGCACTGTCATGAAAAAGCGCTTTTTGTAGCGGAACAGGTTGCGGGCTGTGGTCTTTTGGGAGAAGCTCATGTGCTGCCACAGCGGGGTGATGTACTCCAAAAAGATGCGCTTGCCTGCCACCGGGGCCCGGGGCAGCAGCAAAGCTGCGGTCTTTTCCTTCAGGCTGGCACGGCAGGCGTTCCATGTAGCAAAACCGATGACGGCCGCGCTGATGGCTACGCTGGCTGCCGCCATGCCGGGGTAAAAGTGCAGCGTAAAGGTGGACATGCTGAAGATCATCTGGTAAGCATACCAGATGATGAGCGGGAACACCACAAAACCGATGACCATGCCCACGATGCTGCCCAGCACGCTGGCGCTGAGGGCATAGAACAGATACTTGCCTGCGATCTTTGCGTTGGAGTAACCCAGAGCTTTCAGAGTACCCAGCTGCAGGCGGTTCTCGTCCACCATGCGGGTCATAGTAGTAGTGGCCACCAGCGCCGCCACCAGGAAGAAGAACACCGGGAACACCCGTGCAATGGCATCCATGCGGTCGGCATACTGCTCAAAGGTGACAAAGCTCATGGTGGAGCCGCGGTCCAGCACATACCACTCGCCGCTCTTGATCTGGCTCACCTGCTCCTCGGCATCGTTCAGCTGGGCAAGGCCGTCGGCCAGCTGCTGTTCGGCATCGGCCTTCCGGCTCTCGTACTCCGCGCGGGAATCGGCCAGCTGCTGCACGCCGTCGTTGTACTGCTGCCAGCCTTCGTCCAGCCGGGTGCGAGCCGCATCAAACTGGGTGTAGGCTGTGGCCGTGCCGGTGGTGAGCTGCAGCTGCCCCTGCAGAAGCTTTACCTTCATCTGGCGCAGTGCTGCCTTTGCCTCAGTCACCAGCTGCTCGTTGGAAAGGCTGGGCGAAGAGATCAGCCCCTGTGCATACATCTGGCGCTTGCCCTCGTCCAGCTGGGCCTGATAGCCGTTCAGCTGGCCGCTGATGTTGTCGTAAGCATCCTGCGCCTTCTGCAGGGCATCCCGCAGGTCGGTGTATTCCTCGTCGGCGGGTTCGGCCTCGTCCAGCGCCTTCTGCGCGTTGTGCAGAGCCGTTTCGGCATAGCCCAGCAGCGGGTCGGCCACCTTTTTCAGGTTCACCAGCATCTCGATCTGCTGCAGCTGATCCTCAAATTCCAGCAGCTGCTGCTCGCCGCTCACCAGTTCGTCCGCACCGCCCTGCATGGTATCCGGCAGGGCCTTTTTGTTGGCGGCAAGCTCCGCTTCGCCCGCGTCCAGCTGGGCTTTGGCGCTGTCCAGCTGTGCCTGTGCATCGGCCAGCTGCTGTTCTGCCTCCGCAAACTGACGGTCTGCTTCGGCTTTTTTGTCGTTGTACTCGGCCCGGGCGTCGGCCAGCTCTGCACTGGCGTCCTCGATCAGCTCCGCCCGCCGGGCCGTGCACTGTGCGCCGCTGATGGCCTTTACCCTTGCGGCTGTGTCATCCACTGTCGCCTGATACTCGTCCGAGTAATTATCATACAGGCCGGCATTTTTTACTTTGAGATAGCACGCCGTATAATAATCCATGGTCAGGCTGCCTTCCGGCAGGAACACAATATCATCCAGCTGGCCGTCACCGGCGGTGCTGCTCTCCTTGTCCGTGGAAAAATGCTGCGGGTCCTGCACGGTGCCCACTACCGTGAACTGCTTCCGGTTCACATGTTCGGTGTCCTCCGGCAGGGTGAGCACCGTGCCCGGCTCCACCGGGTCGCCGTAGCCCATCACATGCACCACGCACTCATCCGGGGCCTCAGGCATCCGGCCCGAGAGCAGCACCAGACGGTTCATATTTTCTGCCGTGTCGGCCCCGGGGTCGGCGGGCAGCTGCTGCAGGCGCACCACCGCCGTCTCGCTCTGGCCCTGCCACTGGGCCTCCACGTCCTGATATTTCACCGGCTGCACAGCCTCCACGCCGTCCACAGCGGCAATGGCGGCAATGTCCTCCTCCGAAAGGCCCAGCGTGGACAGCACCCGCAGGTCGAACACGTTCTGCTGCACGTAGTATTTCTGCCCGGCGATGCGCATGCTGGGCGCAAAACTCATCAGGCCGGTCAGCATCATCACGCCCAGCGCTACGATGCCGAACAGCGAGACCATGCGGCTCAGGTTGTCCTTCATTTCCCGCAGGATGTTTTTACGATAACTTTTCAGCACAGCTCTCACCACTCAATCTCCTGCACCGGCACAGGGTGCTCGTTGACCTGATTGGAGACGATCTTACCGCTGCGCACCTGAATGATGCGGTCTGCCATCGCCGTCAGGGCGGTGTTGTGGGTAATAACGATCACCGTGCGGCCGGTGCGGCGGCAGGTATCCTGCAAAAGGGCCAGCACCTGCTTGCCGGTCTTGTAATCCAGTGCACCGGTGGGCTCGTCGCAGAGCAGCAGCTTGGGGTTTTTGGCCAGTGCGCGGGCAATGGACACCCGCTGCTGCTCGCCGCCGGAAAGCTGGGCCGGGAAGTTGTTCAGCCGTTCTCCCAGACCCACGCTGCGCAGGGTCTCTTTGGGGTCCAGCGGGTCACGGCAGATTTCGCTGGCCAGCTCCACATTCTCCAGTGCGGTCAGGTTCTGCACAAGGTTGTAGAACTGGAACACAAAGCCCACATCGTACCGGCGGTAGGTGGTGAGCTCTCTGGCGGTAAAATGGCTCACGTTCTGGCCGTCCAGCCAGACATTTCCCTCGTCGCAGCTGTCCATGCCGCCGAGGATGTTCAGCAGGGTGGTCTTACCTGCGCCGGAGGGCCCCACGATGATGCAGAACTCCCCCTTATCCACATAGAAATTCAGGTGGTCTGCGGCGGCGATCTTCACACTGCCGGTCTGATAATATTTGCAAACGTCCTCAAACTCCACAAAATGCTCCATGGCGTTTTTTCCTTTCTATCGGGAATGCATACTGTTTCAATTTAACTATAACATCTCCCGGCAGACTTTGCAAAGACATCTGCGCAAATTTTCAAAAACTTAACAGAAAAGCGCAAAAAGGGCCGCTGCACATCTCTGCGTGCAGCAGCCCTTTCATCATTTGATCTCAGCGGTCAGCGCCCCACGATCAAATCGCGGCGGCAGCGCAGGCCCACGGTGAGGAAGGTGTTTTCGCCCAGTCGGCGCAGCACCACGCGGTCGGTGCCCTTCTGGCCCTCCACCAGCAGAGACAGGTTCAGGGTGGTGGAGCCCTTCTCGGTCTGGACCACCAGCGTGCTCACGCCCTCGTTCAGCAGGGTCTGCATGTCCTGCACGGTGGTGCGGAAAGTAGCAGAACCGGCGGGCACATCCAGCGTCAGCACGCTGTCCTTCTGGCGGGCAGTGTACAGCACTTCTCTGCCGAACAGGCCCTTGACGGTGTAACGGGCCTCGCTCTTTTTCGCCGCTGCATCTGCGGACGGGGCGGCCAGCTCATCGCCGGAGATCAGCATGATATTGCCCTGAATGGGGTTTCCCTCCGGTGCGCCGTAGCCGCCGTAGGTGGGGTCCTTTTCGCCGATCGCCACATCGGCGCTGTGCAGGGCGATATCCCCCTGCACCATCTGCTCCTGCGGGGGCAGATAGCCTGCGGCAGCAGGGTCGTTGATGTCTGCCTCTGCGGCAAATGCGCCCACGCTCAGCATGGCGGCAGCACCCAGCACTGCAGCGGTGGTGGTGACGGTACGGACAAATTTATGGTTCAGTTTCATTTGGAATACCTCCGTTGACGGCGGTTTTGCACCGCACATTTTTGTTTTGTGGAAAACCATGGTCTGCCATGCGGTGTAATACAAAACCGCCGCATCTGTCTTATAAACGGATGCGGCGGCGGGATTATTGCAGCAGGCTAAAAAAAATTTTTGGCAGCTCTGCCGCCGGGGTCACTGGGCCTGTGCCGGTTCCCGGTTCAGGATCTCCATGAACTCCTCGCCGGTGATAGTCTCTTTCTGGTACAAATACTGTGCCAGCTCATCCAGCTTGGCGCGGTTGTCGGTCAGGATGCGGACAGCCTTTTCGTGCTGGGCCCGGACCAGCTCCACCACCTTCTGGTCGATCTCGCGCTGGGTCTGCGCCGAGCAGGCCAGCGAGGTGTCACCGCCCAGATACTGGTTGTTCACGGTCTCCAGCGCCACCATGTCAAAGTCCTTGCTCATGCCGTAGCGGGTAAGCATGGCGCGGGCAAGCTTGGTGGCCTGCTCGATATCGTTGGAGGCACCGGTGGTGATGGATCGGAACACCACTTCCTCGGCGGCGCGTCCGCCGGTAAGGGTGGCGATCTTGTTTTCCAGCTCTTCCTTGTTCATCAGGTAGTGGTTGCCCTCGTCCACCTGCATGGTGTAGCCCAGTGCGCCGGAGGTGCGGGGGATAATGGTGATCTTTTGCACAGGGGCAGAGTTGGATTGCTTGGCCGCCACCAGTGCATGGCCGATCTCGTGGTAGGCCACGATGCACTTTTCCTTGTCGGTGAGGATAGAATTCTTCTTCTGGTAGCCTGCAATGACCACCTCGATGCTCTCCTCCAGATCGGCCTGGGTCACGCTCTTGCGGCCTGCACGCACGGCGCGCAGGGCTGCTTCGTTGACGATGTTGGCAAGTTCCGCACCGGATGCGCCGGAGGCCATGCGGGCCACGGTGTTGAAGTCGATGCCCGGGGCCAGCGCCACCTTTTTGGCGTGCACTTTCAAAATCTCTTCGCGGCCCTTAAGGTCGGGCAGCTCCACCGGCACACGGCGGTCAAAACGTCCGGGACGGGTCAGCGCCGGGTCCAGCGAATCCGGGCGGTTGGTAGCCGCCAGAATGATGACGCCGGTGTTGCTCTCAAAGCCGTCCATCTCGGTGAGCAGCTGGTTCAAAGTCTGCTCACGCTCGTCGTTGCCGCCGAGATTGCCGCTGTTGCGCTTCTGACCGATGGCATCGATCTCATCGATGAACACGATGCAGGGGGCCTTTTCCTTGGCCTGCCGGAACAGGTCGCGCACCTTGGATGCGCCCATGCCCACGAACATCTCCACGAATTCAGAGCCGGAAATGGAGAAGAAGGGCACGTTGGATTCGCCTGCCACGGCCTTAGCCAGCATGGTCTTGCCGGTGCCCGGAGGGCCCACCAGCAGAATGCCCTTGGGCATGGATGCGCCAATGCTCTCGTACTTGCCGGGGTCGTGCAGGTAATCCACGATCTCCTGCAGGTTTTCCTTAGCTTCATCCTCACCGGCAACATCCGCAAAGCGGATGCCGTGGGTGGACTGCACATAGACCTTGGCGTTGGATTTGCCCACGCCGCCGAACATCATGGACCCCGGGCCGCCGCCGGCCTTTTCCATCAGCTTTTTGTTCATCTGGTTGCCGATGAAGCTGAACAACAGGATGGGCAGCAGGAACCAGATCAGGAAATTGAGCATCGGCGACCCCTGCTCCACGATCTCGCTGGAAAACTGTGCTCCGGCATCATACAGGCGCTGGGTAAGCTCCGGGTCGTTCATCAGGCCGGTCTTGTAGACCTGCTTTTCCTCTTTATCGGTAAAAATGATCTGGTTGGATTCGATATCCACACGGCCGATGTTCTTTTCCTCGGTCATGGTCATAAAGGTACCGTAGTCCACTTCCTCCACCTGACGCTCGCTCATCCACGGCAGCAGCACAAGGTTGAGCAGCAGCAGGACCGCCAGCACGATGGCGTAATAGATCGCCAGCGGCTTTTTGGAAGGTTTGACTTCTTTCATGTGGCAATTCCTCCTTTGGTTCCTGATGCAAGTAGTATAGCACAGTAAAACCGGGCGCAACAGCAATTCGAGCACAACTTTCCAAAAACTTAGCAAATTGTTAACATTAACGCCTCGTGCATAATTTTGGAAAATTCTGCCCCTTATTTTGTGAAATTGTTTCATTTTGAGAATGAGTCAGATTGCTTGACACTGCCCGCGAATCATGCTAAACTTAGTCCACTTTGAAAAAAGCACAAATGCGTTGACGGGGAAAAAACGATTTTCTTCTGCGTACAGAGAGCCGCCGGGTGGTGCAAGGCGGGTGCAGAGGGTTTCGGTTACTGGCCCCTGAGCGGCAGGGCTGAACACACAAGTAGGCTCTGACGGATGTCCACCGTTACAAGGACAGCGATTCGCCGCAAAAAGCCGATCGTGCAAAGCGGCTGTGCCCAAAGGCGCAGCAAAGAGAGTGGTACCACGGGTGCCCTGTAGTTTGAACTTTACAGGCTCTCGTCTCTCAAGGTTTTCGCCTTGAAAGACGAGAGCCTTTTCGTATATCTGCCTTTTGGAAGCAGGCTTGCCCTCTCCGTCACGGCTTACGCCGTGCCACCTCTCCCAAAGGGAGAGGCCTTGGCAAAAAGATGAAGTTTGCGTGGACTGCCAAAGGCTCCCACTTTGGGGGAGCTGGATTTGCGAAGCAAAGACTGAGAGGGCGAGGACGTTTAAGGAGAACCACTATGCCTCACCGTTATTTTACAACCGAAATCTCCAATGGCACCGCCACCCTGCGGGGGGCCGATGCCCATCATCTTTCCCGCGTGATGCGGGGCAGGCTGGGGGACACTGTCATCTTATGTGACGGCAACGCCGTGGAATACACCGCCACCATCACCGGCTTCGGGCCGGAGACTGTGGAGTTCAGCGTGGAGCCGGGCTATCCCAGCGCCGCCGAGCCCAGCGTGGAAGTGACCCTGTTCGTGGGTTACCCCAAGCAGGACAAGCTGGAACAGGTCATCCGCCACGGCGTGGAGCTGGGCTGCACCCACTTTGTGCCCTTCTTCAGCCGGTACTGCGTGGCCGCCCCCAAAAAGGAGGAGCAGAAAAACGAGCGCTACAACCGCATCGCCTTTGAAGCCGCCAAGCAGTGCGGCCGGGGCGTGCTGCCGGATGTCGCCCTGCCCCTGCCCAACTTCGGGGCTCTCTGCCGCAGTCTGGAAGGGTACGATCTCGTGCTCTTCTGCTACGAGCTGGGCGGCGCGCCCCTGCGCCAGCTGCTGGCAGACGCAAAGCCTGCCGACGGCCAGCGGCTGAAGATTGCCCTCATCACCGGTGCCGAGGGCGGCTTTGCCGTGGAAGAGGCTGAAATGGCCGCCAATGCCGGTGTGAAAACAGTCGGCCTCGGCCCCCGCATCCTCCGGTGTGAGACCGCCCCGCTGGCGGTGCTCTCCGCCGTGATGACATTAACAGGAAATCTGGAGTAATTTTTATACCTGCATATACAAAAAGGACGGCTCACGCCGTCCTTTTTGTTTACTCTATTTTTGCGCCCATCAGCGCTTTTTTCACCTCAATGAGGTTTTGCGGGCTGACGGAGAAGCTCCGCAGGCCCAGCTGCAGATATTGCAGGGTGTTGGCCGGATTGCCCACCGCGCTGCCGCAGATGGTCACAGGGATCCCACCCTCCCGGGCAGCCTCCACCACCATGCGGATGAGCTTTTTCATTGCGTGGCTGGCCGGGCGGTAGTAGCGCTCGGCAATGGAGATATCCCGATCCACCGCGTGGGTGTACTGGGTCAGATCGTTTGTCTCGATGACAAAGAAATTGCACCCGCGCTCCACGAATTCCTCTGCCGTCAGGCAGGCCGAGGGCACCCCGAACATCACGCCAAAGGGCGTGTCCGGGTCAAACTCCTCTCCGCGCTCCCGCAGCAATTGGCGGCAGTGCGCTACCAGCCGCATAGCCTCATCCCAATCCTCGAGGTTGGTCACCATGGGGAACATGACCCGCAGAGGGCCGTGGGCTGCCGCCCGGAGCAGGGCGCAGATCTGCGTCTCAAACTGATGGGTCTGGCGCAGGCTGCTGCGGATGCCCCGCAGGCCCAGCTTGGAGGATTCCAGCCCCCTATGGATATCGGCCATGGCGCGGTCCACACCAAAATCAAAGGTGCGCACTGTTACCACACCGCCCTTTGCGGCGGCAATGCAGGACTGATAGAACACGAACTGCTCCTGCTCGTCCACCGGGCGGCCCGGCAGCATCATATAGCCGCTGCGCAGCAGACCCACGCCGGAAGCGCCTGCCTGCAGCGCCGATTCGATATCCTCCTGCCCGTAGCAGTTGGCCAGAAGCTCAAACGGCACATCATCCTTTGTCCGGTTGGGCAGGACGCTGATGCGGGCGGCTTCCTCGCTCTCCCACTGCAGCTCACAGATGCGGCTGACCGCCTGCTGGCGGGTGTTGGCATCCGGGTCCAGGATGCACTCGCCGTTGTTGGCATCCAGCACCACGGTGCGGCCGTCGCAGTCGTCCAGGAACTCCCGTCCCACCTGCACCACGCAGGGAATGTGCATGGCCCGCGCAATGATCGCCGCGTGGCTCTGCTTATTGCCCTCCGAAGTGATGATGCCCAGGATCATCCCCGCCGGAACGCTGAACAGATCGCTGGGCATCAGCATCTCTGCCGCCAGGATCACCGGGTGATCCAGTGCCAGCCAGACCCGGGGACGGTTGGTCAGCACGTTCACCACGCGGCGGGCGGCATCCAGAATATCTGCACTGCGCAGCTGCATGTAGGCGTTGTCCTCCATGGCCGCAAGCTGCTCCGCATAGCGGTTGCCCGCACGGTACATGGCCTCGGCAGCGCTGATGCCCGCCTTGATCTGGAATTTGACCTCGTTCATAAAGCCTTCATCTTCCAGCATCATGCTCTGGAACAGGAAGATGGCCTGCTCCGTGGGGCCGCTGCGGTCTGCCATGCCGTCCAGCTCACGCTGGGCTGTCCGGACAGCGTTTTCCAGCAGACGCTGTTCCCGTTCCGCGTTGAACGGCCCGGTGGCAAAATTTTCGTGCCAGCGCTCCAACCGGCTCACCTGCCCCATCACAAGGCCCGGCGAGGCGCTGTGTCCCTGATAGACCTTCATTCCTCGATCACCTCCGGCAGTACCGGCCCGGTAAGGGCACGGCAGACCAATGCCTGTAAGAACGTATTGGGCAGCAGAGCGGCCCGTGCGGCCTGTGCCGCATTGCCGCTGCCCTCAAACAGGGGCGCAAAGCTCTCGATGCGCTCCCGGTCGCATTTTTCCAAAAAGGCTTCCGCCAGTGTCCGGGTGGTATAGAACACGGTGGGGTCCACGCCCGCATCCTCGGCGGCAGCTTCCAGCGGGGCCAGCTGGGCATCCTTCATGTTGGCCAGCAGCAGGGCCGCATCCGCTGTCAGGGTCACGGGGTATTTTTCCCGCACCGCCTTCTGCACCTGCTGGAATTTCCACGCAAAGGCGGCGGCATCCTCACAGCTCTCAGCGCTGGTGGAAACGGCATAGGCGCAGCCCCGCAGGTATCCCATGGCGCGGCGGGTATCGTAGTAGCCCAGCTCCATGTTCCGTCTGGCGGTATCGGGGTCAAAGTGGAGGATGTCCCCCAGCTCCCAGTAGCTGCGGATCATAGTGGTGGGCAGGCCGGTGCGGTTGGGCAGGGTGATGCCCACCCCTTCCAGATCAACACAGACCAGCTCCTCCGCGCCCATCTTCTGGGCCAGCGCGGTGGGCATATTGTCCCGGTAGCCGCCATCCAGAAACTGCACCCCGTCGATCTGCTTTGCCCGCAGGGCGGGGAAACAGGCGGCCGAGGCCAGCAGGTAATCCTTCACCTTGCCCGCCGGGATATCCTCCAGCGTCAGCTCCCGGGGCTTCAGCCCCCGCTTTTCCACGGTGACAAGGCCGAACCGGATGGGCGAAGCCCGCAGGGCATCCTCATCCAGCACCCGCTCCACGATCTCTTCCAGCGGGGTCACGTCCATGCCGCCGTCCCGCACCACTTCCCGCAGGAAGGCGTGCAGCTCAGAGAGGTCGGCGTTTTCCTCCGGCAGCTCCATCACGTCCTGGCTGCGGATGCTCATCCACATATCCCGGGCCGTTTCGTACAGGTCCAGCGCAAACATGGCACCGTTCAGGCTGCCCACACTGGTACCGGTGATGATCTGGGGCCGCCAGCCCAGCTCGGTCAGGGCACGCCACACACCCACCTGATAGCTGCCGCGCGCACCGCCGCCTGCCAGCACCAGTGCCTTGACCGGGGTATCATTCTGTGCCATCTGGAACGCCTCCTAGTCATTCTTTGGAAATCTGTCAGAAGTATACCATATTTTCCGGAAAAATTCTCCCTGTTTTTGGAACAAAATCCATGGTATAATTTTGTTAACTTGTGTGAAACGATGGTGGAGGTAAAACAATGCACTGCAACAACTGGATCTTTGATATGGACGGCACCCTGACCGACAGCATGACCGTGGTATGGGAGGGTGCGCCCGATGCCCTGCTGGCCCGCTATGGCCGCACCCCAAAATCTGACCTCCACAAAACGCTCCTGACCATGGGCATGGCCGATGGCGCGGCCTACCTCATCCGGGAGTACGACCTGCCCCTGAAAATGGAGGACTACAACGATGTGATGTGGGATGTTATCACCAAGCTCTACGAGACTGTGGAGCTCAAGCCCGGCGTGCGGGAGCTGCTGGCCCGCCTGAAGGCCGAGGGTGCCCGCATGTGCATCTGCTCCAACACCTGGAGCGCCCAGTGCCGCACCGTGCTCACCCGTTTGGGCATCGATGAATATTTCGACTTCTATGTGGAGGCACAGGGGGCGCTCCACAAGAGCAGGCCGGATGTATTTTTCCAGACCCTTACACGCCTGGGCGGCACTGACCCCGACCGGTGCGTTGTCTGTGAGGATTCCCTCTACGCCGCCCGCACCGCCCACGATGCAGGCTTCCACGTCATCGGCATCGCCGATGCCGCCAGCAAGTCCGATGAGCCCGCCCTGCGGGAGGTCAGCGACCAGTTCCTGATCGACTGGACGGAGCTGGACTGGGACAAAGTATGACCCCTGCACCATGCAGAAAGCGGCCCGCAGAAGCAGGCCGCTTTCTTTTTGTATGATAGACCTATCCTTCCAGAAACGCCCGGAACGCCGCCCTTACGGCGGGCTCACGCCCCCGGGGGATGGGCACCCGGGCACCGCTGCGCATCCAGAGCTCTCCGGCGGAGAGCTGGGCGGCGGCGGCAAGGTTGACCACATAGGAGCGGTGGGGCTGCAGAAAACGGGCATCGGCCAGCAGGGGCTTTGCCACCTCGGAAAAGGGGACCCGCAGGGAGAGGGAGGCCACGTCCTCGCCGCTGGCAAGGTGGTAGTGCACCACATGGTGGGTGCACTCCAGATACTCGATGTCCGCAAAGGGCAGGGCCCGCAGGCCCATGGCCGTGGTGACCGGGATGACCGGGCCGTATTCCGGCTCGGTGGCCCGGTCCAGCAGGGCCGTCAGCTGCTCCGGACGGAACGGGATATGCAGGTACTGCATCGCGTCCACCCGGAACGCTTCGTAGGCATAGGCCGTGGTGTGGGCCAGAAAGGCCAGCGGGGCCCGCACACCCCGGCGGCGCAGCTCTGCCGCCGCCTGCAGGCCGCTGCACGGGTTGGCGGCAGGCAGCTCAATGAGGTAGAGCTCGTACCGGGAGCCTGCTTTCTCCTGCTGCAGCAGGGCCGCTGTGCTTTCCAGCTGCTCCACGATGCAGGCATCGGCCCGGCGGGCATAATATTCCATGCAGTGGCGCTGCACCCGGCCCCGCAGCACAGGGTCTGGGCTGCACACCGCAATGTGAAAGATCATATCCGCTCCTCCTTTCTCTCTGCACAGCGCTTGATTTTTGCGCCATGAGGGAGTATTATGGACGAAAAAAGAAATGGGGGACACCGCCATGGATCAGCCGCTCGTCAGCATCATCCTGCCCGTATACAACGCTCAGAATCATCTGGCCCGCTGCATCGGCAGCATCCTGGACCAGACCTATAAAAACATCGAACTCATCATCCTGAACGATGGCTCCAAGGATCACAGCCTGCCCGTGTGTGAGGAGTTTCGCGCCAAGGACAGCCGCATCGTGCTGGTGGACAAGGAGAACTCCGGCGTGTCCGACACCCGCAATCTGGGCCTGAAGCTGGCCGGGGGCGAGTATGTTCAGTTCGTGGACAGCGATGACTACATCGACCCGGGCTTCACCCAGCATCTGGTGGAAGCCGCCGAGGCGCACCACGCAGACCTTGTGATTGCGCCATACAAGATGGTGATCCCCGCCGGGGCCACAAAGCCCGAGCAGGTGCTGGAAAAGCTGGAGGACAATCTGGGCGTGATGAGTGTTGCCCGGCCCCCTGAGGTGCGGGAATACGGTTTCCTGCCTGCCGGGGTCTACGACAAGGACACCTTTGCCCTGCGGCTGATGGACAAGCCTGCCTCCTACTTTTACAGTGTGCTCTGGAACAAGCTCTACCGCCGCATCCTGCTCACCGGCAATGACATCCAGTTCACCAGCGAGCTGAAATGGGCCGAGGATCTGGTGTTCAACATGCAGTATATCCAGTATGCCGAGACCTTCGTCTCCATTGACAAAGCCGGTTACTACTACGTCCAGAATCCCCAGAGCATCTGCCACACCCAGATCAACCCGGCCTCCATCGTGCAGAACAAGATCCAGACGTTCCGGTATTATAAAGATCTCTACACCCGCCTTGGGATGTACGAGGAGGTGCGGCCCCAGCTGTATAAGTTCCTGGTGGATATCGCCGAGAGCACCTACCCCTCCGGCCCCTTCAAAAAGATCATTGAGGAAGCCAAGGAATATTGGAAAAACCGGAAAGAATAAACCAAAATCGGGAGACCCCCTGCGGGAGATCGGAAGAGCGTCGTG
>OIPD01000262.1_pt1 | contig 14078 bp, 14 predicted proteins | sample 1585741 | NCBI WGS metagenome assembly OIPD01 (sample SAMN02674606, study PRJEB24791) | human gut metagenome, SKBSTL068 | isolation source: stool | host: Homo sapiens | place: USA | reverse complement strand
CTCTTCCGATCTCACCAGCTCATGCCCACGCAGTAACCGGCTTCCAGCTGGCCCTGCGGCACGCTTTCCAGTGCACCGCGCATGGTCTCGGCACAGTAGGCACCCTCGTTGAAGGCAAAGGCGATGACCGCAGCAGGGAAAGCGTCCAGCATGATGCCCACGCTGGGCAGACCATAAAAGATGATGAACAGCTGCACCAGCAGCGGTGTGCCGCGGATGACCCAGATGTAGAACCGTGCGATCTGCCGCAGCACCGGCACATTGGCGTACTGCACCAGCGCAACGGCCACGGCAATGATCATGGCAAAAAAGAAGGAGACCAGCGTGAGCGGGATGGTCATGGTAAGGCCTGCCGTAAGGATACGGGGCAGAGCCTCCGCCAGCACGCTGACCGTACGGTTGGAAAGAAATGCTTCAAACATGAAAAATGTTCCCTCAGAACGGTATTCAAATACTTTGTAAATCGTAAGAACAAAGGTATTATAAGGCTTGGAGTGCGCTTGAAGTCAAGGGCTTTTTCTAAAATTCCTACAAAACCTACCAGAATACTATAGCATGAATCCGGATGGAGTGCAAACGGTTTGCTCAAAACGCGTGATGTGTACAAAAACGGACGACCCATCTGGAAAACTTTGTGCAATGCGGCAAGCGGTTGACGGCGCACCTGCTTTCGTGTACAATGGACGTGACAACGCGCACCGGGCAGAGCACCGGCATGGGCGCAAATTTACCGCCGGGCACAGCTGCCCTGTGCGGTGCAGACACGGAGGACACGAACGTGACAAAGAAAAAAATCGGCGTTTTGGGCGCAGGCACCTGGGGCATGGCGCTGGCACGGATGCTGTGCGTCAGCGGCAATGAGGTGCAGGTGTGGTCGGCACTGCCGGCCGAGGTGGACAGCCTTTCTGCTGCCCGGGTGCACCCCAACCTGCCGGGCATGAAGATCCCGGAAGAGCTGCAGTTTACCAAGAGCATTGAGGAAGTGTGCACCGGCAAGGATGTGCTGCTGTTTGCAGTGCCGTCGGTATTTGTGCGCTCCACCACGGCAAAGGCCCGGCCTTACATCCCGGACGGACAGATCCTTGTGGACGTTGCCAAGGGCATGGAGCCGGACACCTTATATACCATGACCGAGGTCATCGCCGACGAGCTGAACAAAGAGGGTGGCCCCAAAGGGGTAAAGCTGGTAGCGCTCTCCGGCCCCACCCATGCGGAAGAGGTGGCGCTGGACATGCCCACCACCATCGTTTCGGCCTGCCCGGATGAAGCCGCTGCCGAGTATGTGCAGGATGTGTTCAGCAACACCTGTATGCGTGTGTACACCAACGCCGACATCAAGGGCGTGGAGCTAAGCGGCGCGCTGAAGAATGTGATTGCGCTGGGTGTTGGCATCTCCACCGGCCTTGGCTACGGCGACAACGCCCGCGCAGCCCTCATCACCCGCGGCATTGCCGAGATCGCCCGGCTGGGCGTGGCCATGGGCTGCAACATCCACACCTTTGCGGGTCTGGCCGGTATCGGCGACTTGATCGTGACGGCGACCAGTATGCACAGCCGCAACAATCGTGCGGGCATTCTGATTGGCAAGGGCAAAAGCCCGGAGCAGGCAGTCAAAGAAGTCGGCATGGTGGTGGAGGGCATCAATGCACTGCCTGCCGCTATGGAGCTGGCCGCAAAGTACAATGTGGAAATGCCCATTGTGCAGACGGTGAACGCCATCGTGAAGGAGGGCATGAGCGCCAGCGACGCGCTGCGCACCCTGATGGACCGCAACCGGAAGAACGAGATGCCGCAGGGCTACGAAAAAGTCTGAATTTTAAGGGAGAAGGCACAGCTGTCTGCAGATGGCTGTGCCTTTTTTGCTGCGCGGCCTGCCCACTGGCCGAAAACACAAAATAATTCAAATTTTTTACCAAAATCAGACGTAAAAGGGTAGAAGGTCGGGAAACTTTCTGCTATACTGAAACAGAACGCAAAAACCGGGGGACGTTTTGTGCACCCTGTCGGAGAGAAAGAGAGGAATCTGCCATGCCGTCAACTTATGCGCACCGCCGCTTCGGTGCCAATGTGCTGGAACATCTGCCGGATGAACTGCGTGCTCAGCTGGAACAGAACCGTGAGCTTTACGATATCGGCCTGCACGGGCCGGACCTGCTGTTTTATTACCATGCTGCCAAGTCCAACCCGGTGGGTGCATTGGGCAACGCCATGCACGAGGAGCCGGGGCGGGTCTTTTTTGACCGGGCGCGCAGGGTGGTGCACTGCGAGACGGATCGGGATGCTGCGCTGGCCTATGCACTGGGTTTTGTCTGCCACTTTGCGCTGGACAGCACCTGCCACCCGTATGTGGAGCAGTTCACCCGGGAAAGCGGCGTGACCCACTGCGAGATCGAGACCGAGTTTGACAACATGCTGCTGCGCCGGGACGGATACGACCCGCTGAAGTTTTTCACGGCCAGCCATATCCACCCGTCGGAACAGAATGCAAAGGCGATCGCGCCCTTTTACGAGGGCATCTCGGAGCAGGTGGCGCTGGACTCGCTCAAGGGCATGATCTCAGTGCACAGGCTGCTGCAGGCGTCCAACCCGGTCAAGCGCTGGGTGGTGCTGACCGGCATGAAGGTGGTGGGCAAATATGATATGCTGCACGGCCTTGTGGCAAATCCGCAGCCGAACCCGAAGTGCGTGAAAAGCGGCAGGCAGCTGGAAGCGCTGTACGCCAAGGCTCTGCCGCTGGCAGAAACGCTGATCCTGGAATTTGTGGCAAAGCTGGACACGGACCAGCCCCTGAGCAAGGCCTTTGACCACACCTTCGGGGAGTTTTGAGCGGGCACAAAAAATGAGGGTGCACCGCCCGGCGGTGCAGGGAGAGAGTAAAAATGCAAAGCGAAAAATTCAAGGTGACCCCGCTGGAGCGGTCATGGATCCTGTACGATGTGGGCAACTCGGCCTTTGTGCTGATGATCGCCACACTGGTGCCCATTTTCTTTAATGCGCTGGCCGAAGCCGGGGGATTGAGTTCGGTGAACTATCTGGCCTACTGGGGCTATGCAAGCTCGGTGGTCACGGTGATCACGGCAGTGCTGGGGCCGATTTTGGGCACGCTGGCCGATACCAGAGGCTTTAAAAAGCCCATCTTCATGCTCTGCCTGTTCGTGGGCGTGGCAGGCTGCTGTGCTATGGGCCTTGCCACTACATGGCTTCCGTTCCTGATCATCTTCATCCTTGCAAAGATCGGCTTTTCGGGCAGTCTGGTGTTCTACGATTCCATGTTGGGCGATGTGACCACCCCGGAACGCATGGATGTTGTGTCTTCGCAGGGCTATGCATGGGGCTACATTGGCAGTTGCGTGCCCTTTGTGGTGTGTCTGGCGCTGGTGCTGGGCAGCGGGGCCATCGGCCTGAGCCAGATGACCGCCCTTTCCGTGGCGCTGCTCATCACCGCTGTGTGGTGGCTGGGTACCACCCTGCCGCTGCTGCGGAGCTATAAGCAGATCAACTATGTGGAGGTGGAGCAGCACGCCATCCGGCAGAGCTTTGTGCGCATCGGCCACACCCTCAAGCATCTGCGCGAGGATAAGCAGGTGTTCTGGTTCCTGCTGGCCTTCTTCTGCTACATCGACGGCGTGTATACCATCATCGATATGGCCACCGCCTACGGCACGGCACTGGGGCTGGAGACCACCGGCCTTTTGCTGGCCCTGCTGGTAACGCAGATCGTGGCCTTCCCTTCGGCGCTGATCTTTGGTCGTCTAAGCGCAAAATATCCGTCCAGCCAGCTTATCCCGGTCTGCATCGCGGCCTACACCGGCATTGCGGTGTTTGCCTTCTTCCTGACCAGCCAGTGGCAGTTCTGGATACTGGCCGTGCTGGTGGGCATGTTCCAGGGCGGCGTGCAGGCACTGAGCCGCAGCCACTTTGCCAAGATCATCCCGGCTGAAAAATCCGGCGAATACTTTGGCCTGTTCGACATCTGCGGCAAGGGCGCGTCCTTCCTTGGCACCATGATCGTGAGCGTGGGCAGCCAGCTGACCGGCAGCGCCAATGTGGGCATTGGGATGCTGGCGCTGCTGTTTGCAGTGGGCTTTGTGCTGTTCCGGGTGTCCTGCCGGACTGAGGGCGCAAAACAGGTGTAAAAAATACGATTTAAAATTGCCGATGCTTTCGCTTTGGCAATATCAGAGGAAATATTATTTTATAATTTTGCAAACAAGCCAGCCCTGCGGGGCCGGCTTGTTTCCTTTTTCACGGGAAGGGCGCAATGGCAAACGGCATATTGCCGCTGTCAGCCGCGCAGCAGATAAAGCACAAACTTACCCGTACAGCTCGTCGCGTAAGCGACTCGAAATCGGCGGAACACAAAAAATCCTCTAGCGAAGCGACTTGGATTTTTTGTATGGAGCCCATCTTCTTTGGGATTATTAAGGGCGAGCAGCCCTTAATTCGTGCCTCCCGCGCCTCGAAAGTAGCGGGTGCTTTTCTGGTTCTCTTTTGGCACGCAAAAGAGAACATCCCCGGCGGCGATGCATTTTGCAAAAGGCATCAAACTTTAAACACGCGACCACGCTTCGCGCGGGAAGCTCTTCGTCACTTTCCCACGCAGAAACGTTCAAACACCTGTTCGATCACAGCTTCCGAGGCGTTCTCACCGGTCAGGTCGCACAGGGCGGCCAGTGCGTCGTCCACACAGACGGAAACGGCATCCAGCCCAAAGCCGCCTGCGGCAGCATCCAATGCACCGGCCACGGCATCCCGCGCACGCAGTGCGGCGGAAAGCTGACGCTGGCCGGACAGACTGGCGGCATGGGGGTCGATCTGGCTGGTACCCAGCAGGCGGGCCACCGCAGCGGAGATCACCTTGCGGCTCTCCTCCTCCTGACAGCACACCGGCAGCACCATGGCAAAGCAGGGTGCTATCAACTCTGCATCAAATTGCGTCGGTTTATCCTCTTTGTTGATAAGCGCAATGGCTGGACGGCCTGTGCAACGCTGTGCAAGCTCCAGATCTTCCCGCGTGGGCGGCTCAGAGCCATCGAACACAGCCAGGATCAGGCCTGCCTCCTCCAGCTTTTTCCAGCTGCGGCGGATGCCCTCGGCTTCAATGGCATCTTCGGTCTCGCGCAGACCGGCGGTATCGAACAGATTCAGCTGGATATCCCCCAGCTGTACCGCCTGCTCCACCACGTCACGGGTGGTGCCAGCCACCGGCGTGACGATGGCCCTGTCGAACCCGGCCAGCAGGTTGAGCAGTGTGGATTTGCCCGCATTTGGTCTGCCCACAATGGCGCAGTCCACACCTTCGCGCAGGACGGTATCCGCCTGATAATTATGGATCAACTCGTCCAGCTCTGCCTTTACCCCACTCAGTACGCGGTGCAGATGGTCACCGTCCAGCTCCGGCACATCCTCTTCGGGAAAATCCACCCATGCGGCAAGGTGAGCCTGAATGGCGGTAAGCGCTTCCTTCTGGGCACTGATCTTCTTTGCCAGCGCACCGCCCAGCGCGGCATTGGCCAGCGCGGCACCCTGACGGCCATCCGCCGAGATCAGATCCATCACCGCTTCGGCCTGCGTCAGACCCAGCTTGCCGTTCAGGAACGCGCGGCGGGTGTACTCGCCGGGCGCGGCAGGCTGCGCACCGGCAGCAAGACAGGCTTCCACCAGACGGCGGGCCACGGCGCTGCCGCCATGGCAGGAAAGCTCCACCACGTCCTCGCCGGTATAGCTGTGGGGCGCGCGGAAAAACAGGGCCACCCCCTCATCAAAGGCTTCGTCCCCTTCCCGGAATGTGCCGTACATGGCGGTGTAGCCTTTGGCATCCTCCACCTTTTTTGCGGCGTTGGCCGGGCGGAACACCCGGGCTGCTATGGGATAGCTCTCCGCACCGGAGAGCCGCACGACGGCAATGCCGCCTGCGCCCGGCGCTGTTGCAATGGCTGCAATGGTCGTTTCCTGCATGGTTTTTTCTGGCTTCCTTTCCGCGCCCGGTCTGGCCGCTTGCTCCCATCTGCCCACAGCAGCGAGACCAATACAGTTTCATTGTACCACGAAATGCTGCGGAATGGTACTGTTTTTTCAACCAATTCCCGGGAAACGGTTGAAAATCCGCCCGTTTCTCACACAAAAAAGGGGCTTTCCGTCCCAACACGGAAAGCCCCTTTTTACAGGAAACTGTTTTTAGAACTTGGCGATATCTGCCGTGGTGATGGCCTTGCCGGGCAGTGTGCGTGCATCGGCATTCTCATTCAGGGCCAGCTTGCCCTCGCGCAGCAGCTGCACAGCCTTCTGGTGATCGGCAGCCTTCCAGTTGTTGCCCACGATCTTCCAGTTGTTGTTCACGTGCGGCTCAATGGTGCCGCCCTTCACGGTGCGGATGTACTCGCCCAGCAGCTCGCGGATACCGCCCACGTCGCCGCGCACATCGATCTCCAACAGCTTGGGCAGCTCTTCGCCCGGCAGGAAGATGTCCGCAGCCGTCAGCAGCTGGGTGGTGGCACGGTAGTTGTTCACTGCCACCACAAAGGTGTCGGTGTCCTTCACGGCCTTGCCGTTCGGCCACTTGAGGTTCTTGATGCGGTGGCCCGGCTCCTTGGAGACGTCCAGCTCGTAGCTGACACCCTCAAAAGCATCGTACAGGTAGTAGCGCACCGAGGGGTCAAAGGCAATGGTCACTTCATCCGGCTTCCATGTCTTGAAGAAGGCAGCAGACCACTCCATGAAGCGGCGCAGCTGCTCGCCGGTCATCTGCAGCTTGTACAGGGTGTTCTGGTAGGTGTAGATGCTGGCCATATCGCACTTGCGGATGGTGCCCGCGCGCATCTGGGAGGTCATGGAGGTCAGGGCGGTAGCAGAGACCTGCGCACCGGTGTAGTACATCTGCACTTCGTTGATGAAGTCCAGCAGCGCGGTATCCTGCACCATGGCCTGCGGCAGGCAGTCGATCTCGTTTTCGGGGGCCAGATCGCCGCCCTTCAGCTCGCCAATGGGGGTAACAGCGTCTTCCTTGGCGCGGGTGTCGTAGGAGGCCAGCAAAGCGGTCAGCTCCGGATCGGGCTCGTACTCCTTGATCTGCAGGTTTTCAGAGGTGCGGTTCACGACCTTCCACTTGCCGTCCAGCTGGCGCTCCAGATAGACGTGGATCTCGGACAGGGTGGCACCGGCGTTCTTGTTCTCCACCACCAGCACGTTGTTGATCATCATGTTGGGGATGCTCCTGTGGCCGTGGCCGCCCACGATTACATCAAACTCCGGGCAGGCATTGGCCAGATCGGTAACGCCGGAGCCGTACACACCGTACTCGTTCTCGATATCCATGTGCATGACGCCGATCAGAACATCCACCTGATCCTTGATCTTATCGATGATCTTGCGGCTCTCGTCCACAGGGTTGGTGACCTTCCAGCCCTCCAGATTCTTGGCATCCCAGCGGATGATGTTGGGGGTGACCATGCCAATGACACCGATCTTCACGGTGCCCTTCTTGATGATGGTGTAGCCGTCGGCCAGCGGGGTACCGTCCGGTGCGTAAACGTTGCCGGTGAGCACCTTGGCCTTCTGCTGTCCCATGACCTTTTTCAGAACATCCATGCCGTAGTTGTACTCATGGTTGCCGGTGGTCCAGATATCATAGCCGATGGCATTCATGGCAGCGATCATGGGATGCAGGTCATCGTTCAGGAACAGCTCTGCGGAGTTGGCCTGAATGGTATCGCCTGCATCCACCACCAGCGTGTTCCGGGTGCGGCACTGCTTGATGGCAGTCGCCTGCTGGGCCACACTGCCGGAAGCATCTGCCTTGTTGGCGGCGTAGTCCCATGGATCGAATTTGCCGTGGGTATCGCTGGTGGCAAGGATCTGCAGATCCATGCTCCACAGAGACTTGATGTCACAGGCGGCTGCAGAGGGTGCCATGCAGCTGGCGGCTGCGATGGTGGCGGATGCCCCTGCACCACGCAGGAAGCTGCGGCGGGAGATCTTGTTCTGAGCCATAGTTGAATACCTCTCTTTTCATCATTCTGTCTGTTCTTCACGAACAGAACGCTCTTGACTACAGTATAAATCCTTGACCAATTGTTTTACAATTGCCATTTGAGAGAAAGATTTCGGCAAAAAACAGGCAAATCATCCAAATTTTGAGAAGAATGACTTTTGACAGGTTCCGTATACCGCAACGGCTGCCCAACCCAAAACCAGCTTGGCGTCCGTTTTGAGTAAAATCCTTTTTTGCGTGAAAAAAGGTCTCCGGAAAATCCGCAGATCTTCCGGAGACCCTGATTTCAAAAGTAATTCTGCAAAATTACAGCTCGATCTTGCCAAAGCTGAAATCGGCAAAATCGTCCACGCGCTCGGTGCGCTTGGGTGCTACCGGTGCTGCATTCTCTGCATCGCGGGGTGCATAGGTGCGCTCCGGCACGCCGGAAGGCCGCGGGCCGCGGGGTGCACCATTGCGGCTTCCACGGTAACCGCCACGGTTTCCATTGTGGTCGCCATGCTCAGAACGGTTCCCGCCGCGATAGCCGCCATTGCGGCTGCCGCCGGGACGACGGCCATTGCCGCGTCCGCCGCGGGGACGGCGCTCGCCATAGGTGTTCTCGGTCTGTGCATCGGGTGCGGTGGAGTAGATGACCACACGGCGGTCACGGCCTTCGCCCTTGCTCTCGCTGCGCACGCCCTCCATCTTGCTGATGGCAGAGTGGATGATGCGGCGCTCGTAGGGGTTCATGGGTTCCATGGCAAAGCTGCGGCCGGTCTTGCGCACCTTGGCACCAATGCGCTGTGCCAGTGCGGTCAGGTCGCTCTCGCGCTTATCGCGGTAGCCGGCCACATCCAGACCCAGCTTGATGTAATCGCCCTCCAGACGGTTTGCCACAAGGCTTGCCAGATAGGAAAGGCTCTCCATGGTCTCGCCGCGGCGGCCGATGAGGGCACCCAGCTTTTCACCGTCCAGACGGATGATGGTAGCTTCGCCCTTCTGCACAGCGCTGAAGGTGACATTCTCCACGCCCATCAGGGCAATGACCTCACGCAGGTAGTCCACAGCAGCCTTGATCTTAGCGTTCTCTTCGATCACGATGGGGACTTCCGGCTCCTCTTCCTCGGCAGCGGGCCGCTCTGCAGCAGCTTCTGCAGCGGGGGCAGCAGGCTCTTCGGCCTTTGCTTCCGGCTGTGCTGCCGCAGCGGCAGGCTCCTCTGCCACGGGAGCGGCCTTGACAGCCTCCTGCACGGGAGTCTTTTTCTCAACAACAGGCTCAGCGGGTGCTGCAGCCGGAGCGTCCGGCTCCTCCACGCTCACGCACACCTTAGCGGGGGTGAGCTTCAGGCCCAGAAAACCAGTCTTCTGGGGCATTTCCAGCACTTCGCAGCTGACATTCAGATCATCGGCCTGCACGCCCAGCAGAGCGCAGGCTTTTGCGCGGGCTTCATCGACCGTTTTGCCGGTCGCTTCCTGCTTACGGATCATAACCGTTCATCCTCCTCTTATTCTTTATCCTGCTTGTTCAGCTCGCTCAGCGGCACGGTACGCTCGTCCTTGTAGCGCTCCTCGTCCAGCTGGCGGGCATACTCCAGACGGCGCTTGTTCATCTCGCTGGCAGAAAGGTTCTTTTCCGTGGTCTTGCCGGTCTTGGGATCGGTGACCTTGACGGTAGTGTTCTTCACACCGCGTTTTTCCTGCTTTTTCTTTTCTGCGATCTGCGCTTCGATCTCCTTGCGCATCTTATCGGGGTCGTACACCTTGCGCATGACCTGAGTCTGCACGGTCATCACGATGTTGGAAATGACGTAGTACAGAGAGAATGCCAGAGGATAGGTGAAGCAGAAGAACAGGTACATCAGCGGCATCATATACATGGTCAGCTTCATGCTGCCCTGCATCTGCTGGCCGCTGGCCTTCATGCTGATATGGGTGGACAGGAGCATGGTGATGACCGACAGCAGCGGCAGCACGATGTCCAGAGAAAGGCCCAGCTTGGGGATGCGGGTCAGGTCGATGCCGAGGAAGTTCATGTGCTGGCTGAACTCGGTAATGGTAGCGATCTGCTCGGCGCTGAAGCAGCCCAGCACACCGCCGTTGCCAGCAACCACCTGTGCGATGATGTTGGTATCGCGGGTGATGGCGGTAAAGGCGACGCCGGAGGCGGTCAGGGCCTCACCGGCGGCGGTCAGAGCCGCAGCACTGATGTGGAAGATGCGCTCCAGCGGATTGTACACGACACCGATAACGCCGAACATGACAAGGAAGTTCAACAGCATGGGCACGCAGCCTGCGGTGGGGCTATAGCCGTAGTCCTGCTGCAGCTTGAGCATTTCTTCCTGCTGCTTTTCGGGCTTGTCCTTGTACTTGGTCTGGATCTCCATCATCATGGGCTGGAAGGCCGACATTTTAGCCATGCTCTTCTGCTGGCTCAGCTGCAGAGGGATCTTGACGATGTTGATGAGCAGCGTGAAGATGATGATGTCCCAGCCGTAGCTCGGGAGCAGCTTGTAGATCCACTCCATGACATAGCCGAGAGGACCGCTCAGGATGTAAAAGAAGTTCATACCTTTGTCCATTCTGCCCCGTCTGTGGCACGGGACTTGTTATTTTTATCGTAGGACACGCTGCCCACAGTGCACCGCGTCACAAGAAGCATATTTACTTTTCCACCTTTTGCTTGTGCCGTGTGGAAAACAGCCTTGCGGGCTGCAGCCGGCGGGCAGGGTTCTGCCAGCGGCCCGGCTCCGGCACCGGGTCAAAGCCCCATTTGCCGAAGGGATTGCACCGGGCGATGCGCCATGCCCCCAGCAGGATGCCTTTGATGCACCCATGGGTCATGATGGCCTGCATGGTGTAGTTGCTGCAGCTGGGCGTAAAACGGCAGCTGCGGCCGATCCATGGGCTGAGAGTGTACTGGTAGGCCCGGATGGGCACGCACAGCGCGCGGCGGCAGATGTACTGCAGGCGGTTCATGCGTCCGGCTTTTCCGCCTGTGCCCTGCGTGCCGGGGGCACGGTGGCAGGGGGCGGCGCATCCGGCCGTTTGGCCTTATCCGGCAGACCGGCCTGTGCAAACAGCTTTGCCACAACGCTGCTCAGCTGCCAGCTCTTCAGCCGCGGGGTCATACCGCGGGCTACAAAGATCAGATCGTAGCCGCCGATGTTGTAGTCCAGATGCTCGTCGATGGCCGCCTTCATCACGCGGCGGGCGCGGTTGCGCTGCACGGCGTGGCCGATCTTTTTGGTGGCGGTCAGACCCACGCGGGTCTTTTTGCTGCGGGTCTTGAGCACATACATCACAAGACCGGGGTTCACATAGGATTTGCCGCGGGCATACACTCTGCCAAACTCGCTGTTGCGGCGGATGGGACGATAGCGCATGATTCCGCGCCTCCTTTCTGTGGCTGAGAACACGCCCCGAAGGGTGCATTCTTCAGCCAGTATATCAAAAATTTTTCGACTTTGAAAGCCCATGCGGGCATTTTTACGAAAATTCTTTCAATTTTCAAAAAAAAATAAGACCGCTAATCCAATATCAGCGGTCTTTTGTGCGCATATTCATTTCTGCGCCGGATCCCGTCATAAAAGGCCGGATCAGACAGTCAGGCTCTTGCGGCCCTTTGCACGGCGAGCATTGATGACCTTGCGGCCGTTCTTGGTGCTCATGCGGGTCAGAAAGCCATGAACTTCCTTGCGCTGACGCTTCTTGGGCTGAAAAGTTCTCTTCATGGTTGTATCCTCCGTAAAAACTTATCCCCGGTATGGGGTCTGATGTGGTCCCAGATTGGGGACAGGCTTGCAATTCAACAGTATATCGCATAGTATGGCGTTCTGTCAAGCATTTTTTTCGCTTTCCTTCAAACTTTTTTGTGAAAAGATTTTCAACTTTTTCACCATTCTGCCGTGGAAAACTCTTTTGCCACAAGATATTGTGGCCCTGTTTTGCCCATGCCACAACGGCCGTGCAGGGGCTTTTCTTATGTATTATAAATTACATTATAGAAATATGGACGCACAGCGTTTTTTGTGGTATACTAACCTAGTATCAGCAGCATTGTTGAAAACTTTAACGGAGTGGATGTTTTATGGATTCTTTTAAGGACGTTTTAGAGGCCGCCCAGGCGTACTGCAAAACGCAGATGGCCGAGCCGACCTATAATCTCTATATCGACGGACTGGAGCCGATCAGCTTTGAGGATTCCAGCCACATCACCCTTTCGGTGCGCAACGACTTCATCTGCAAGATCGTGACGGACCGCTATCTTGGCCTGCTCAAGGAAGCCTTCAAGACCGTGCTGGGCTTCGACGTGGACATCACGCTGGTGGTGCCCAGCACGCCGCCGCACGAGGTGGTGCTGGCCCAGCAGTACGAGGCGAACCCCGCCTCCCCGCAGGGCAACTACGAGTTCACATTTGAAAACTTCATCAAAGGCCCTTCCAACCAGTTTGCGTTTGCTGCTGCACAGGCGGTTGCGGCCAATCCCTCCGGCGCATACAACCCGCTGTTCATCTACGGCGGCTCCGGCCTTGGCAAGACCCATCTGCTCACGGCCATCCAGACCGAGATCAAGCGCACCCACCCCGATTTCGTTATCATGTACGTTACCTGCGAGCAGTTCACCAACGAGCTGATCGCCGCCATCCGCGCCGGCAGCACCGAGGACTTCCGGATGAAGTACCGCGTGGCCGACCTGCTGCTGGTGGACGATATCCAGTTCATCGCCGGCAAGGAGTCCACGCAGGAGGAGTTCTTCCACACCTTCAACTCCCTGCACGATGCCCACAAGCAGATCGTCATTGCCTCCGACCGCCCGGCCAAGGAGATCAAAAGTCTGGAAGAGCGGCTGCGCACCCGCTTTGAGTGGGGCCTGACCGCCGATGTGCAGCCGCCGGATTTTGAGACCCGCGTGGCCATCGTCAAGCGCAAGGCAGAGCTTTTGCATCTGGACCTGCCCGAGGATGTGGCCGAGTTCATTGCCAACCACCTGAAGAACAACATCCGCCAGCTGGAAGGCGCTGTAAAAAAACTGAACGCCTACTACATGCTGGAGGGCATCCAGCCGGTCATCAGTGTGGCCCAGAATGCCATCAAGGACATCCTCAACGAGACCCAGCCCGTGCCCGTGACCATCGAGAAGATCATCGGCGAGGTGTCCCGCACCTTCAACGTCTCCCCTGCCGACATCCGCGGCACCAAGCGCAACGCCAACGTTGCCTCTGCCCGCCGTGTGGCCATCTACATCCTGCGGGAGGTCACCGGCATGAGCATGGAAGAGATCGGCCGTGAATTCTCCGGCCGTGACCACTCCACCATCGTCTACTCCCTCAAGACCATGGAGCGTGACATGAAGAACGACCAGCACCTGCGCGAGACCGTGAGCGACATCATCAAGAACGTGAAGGCCTGACCGCAGAAATCGTGCAAAAGTCGTACTCATTTATGGGTGAAACCCCAAAATATGGGGAGAAAACGGAACAAAACGGGGAAAAAGAACCTATATCTTGTGGTAAAAACGCAAACCTTTCCACACTTTCCACAGAGTTTTCAACATTCAACCTCCGTTCTCCACATGGTCTGTGGAAAGAAAGACCTATCCCAACCTTTCCACGATCCATTCACAACACATTCACAATGCCGTGGAAACCCAAACCCCCGCATTCCGACAGGACTTTTCCAAGTTTTCCACAAGTTCCCCACCCCCTACTACGGTTACTACAACAAGTTCAATAAGATAGACCGGTTCTGAAACTGTTTTCAAACACAAAACAACATCAGAAACGAAAAACAAAGGAGAGAATTCAGTTTGAACATCGTATGTGATAAAGTTCTGCTGAGCGCAGCCATCGATGGTGTGTCCAAAGCCGTCACCATGCGTTCTGCCATCCCTGTGCTGGAAGGCATCCTGCTGAAAGCCGAAGGCTTCCAGCTCAACCTCACCGGCTACGATCTGGAAATGGGCATCGTGACCACCATCGAAGCCAATGTCAAGGAAGCCGGCGAGGTGGTGCTGAATGCAAAGCTGCTCAGCAGCATGATCAGCCGGATGCCCGCCGGTCAGGTCAGCATCCTCTCTGCCGAGAACGGCAAGACCACCATCCAGAGC
>OIPD01000252.1_pt1 | contig 14404 bp, 10 predicted proteins | sample 1585741 | NCBI WGS metagenome assembly OIPD01 (sample SAMN02674606, study PRJEB24791) | human gut metagenome, SKBSTL068 | isolation source: stool | host: Homo sapiens | place: USA | reverse complement strand
TGTACGCCGCCGCCCGCCATCGAGCAGAGTTTTACACCTAATTGGGGATAAAACAGCTCATGGCGGGCGGCGGTGTCGCCCTTATCGGCATGACCCTTGTACCGCTGCTTTCCGGGCTGTTCGGTTAAGAAGCGCGGGTAAAGGCTTATGCAGAGCATACTTGACGCGATTAACGAATGGATAAAGGAAATCCTCATAGGAGCCATAAACGGTAATCTGTCAACTATGTTCGGGGACGTGAACGAGAAAGTCGGCACTATCGCCGCCGAGGTAGGGCAGACCCCGCAAGGGTGGAACGCGGGTATCTTCTCCATGATACGGACGTTATCGGAGAATGTAATCGTACCCATTGCGGGGCTTGTCATTACCTACGTCCTATGCTATGAGCTTATCAGCATGGTAACGGAAAAGAACAATATGCACGACGTTGACACTTCCATGTTCTTCAAGTGGGTGTTCAAGGCTTACGTCGCAGTCTACCTTGTGACGCATACCTTTGACATCACTATGGCGGTGTTCGATATGGCGCAGCACGTTGTTTCCGGCGCGGCGGGGGTTATCGGCGGCAGCACGAACATTGATGTTGCCGCCGCCCTTGCTTCCATGCAGAGCGGGCTTGACGCTATGGAAATCCCCGAACTGCTCTTACTTGTCATGGAAACAAGCCTTGTGAGCTTGTGCATGAAGATAATGTCCGTACTGATAACCGTTATCCTCTACGGGCGCATGATAGAAATTTACCTTTACTGTTCGGTATCGCCTATCCCGTTCGCAACAATGACTAACCGGGAATGGGGACAGATAGGGAACAACTACCTAAAATCCCTGTTCGCGCTTGGCTTTCAAGGCTTCCTCATAATGATATGCGTCGGCATTTACGCCGTACTGGTGAACAACATGATAATAGCGGACAATCTGCACAGCGCGATTTTCTCCCTTGCAGCCTATACCGTTATCCTCTGTTTCTCCCTGTTCAAATCCGGCGCACTGGCGAAGTCGATTTTCTCCGCGCATTAGCGGCGTGTCAAGGGCAGGGTGGAGATTTTCAGAGCGAAGCGGCGAAAATACTACCCGACCTTGACGCGGGAGAACCCCATAGAATAGGGACGGGCAAAGGGCATAGATTGACCTTTGCCTTGATTACCCCTATGGGAACTTACAGCAGCAAAAAAACCAGAGAAAGGAGGTTTCCACTTGGCGTATGTACCCGTACCCAAAGACTTATCCAAAGTCAAGACAAAAGTAGCTTTCAACCTTACCAAACGGCAGATTGTATGTTTCGCGGTAGCCCTCATTTTGGGCTTGCCGCTTTTCTTTCTGCTCAAAGACAGCACAGGCACAAGCCTTGCGTCTATGGCTATGATTGCCGTCATGCTGCCCTGTTTCCTCTTTGCCATGTATGAGAAGCATGGACAGCCCCTTGAAGTGGTGATAAAAAACATCATTCAGACAAAATTCATAGCCCCCAAAGAACGACCATACAGGACAGACAACTTTTATTCCGTCTTAGAACGGCAGAGAAAACTTGAAAAGGAGGTATCAGCGATTGCAAAAGGAAACACGAAGAAACAGCGCGGCGGGAAACGCACACGCAAAGGCTAACCCGCCCCGCAAGCTCACCCGCGCCGAGAAGAAGCAGATTGCGGAAATCATCAGACAGGCAAAGGGCGACGGGAAAGCGCATACCGCGCAGCAGACAATCCCCTATATCCAGATGTACCCGGACGGTATCTGCAAGGTTACGGAACGTAAATACTCAAAGACCGTCGCCTTTGAAGATATTAACTATCAGCTTGCACAGGCAGACGACAAGACCGCCATTTTTGAGAACTGGTGCGACTTCCTCAACTACTTTGACGCTTCCGTTTCGGTGCAGCTCTCTTTCATCAATCAAGGGACGCAGCGGGGCGAAGCGGAAAAGGCGGTCAATATCCCGGCACAGGACGACGCTTTCAACTCTATCCGCAGCGAATACGGGGATATGCTGCAAAACCAGCTTGCAAAGGGCAACAACGGGCTTGTCAAAGCAAAATACATCACCTTTGCCATTGAAGCCGACAGTCTGGGCGCGGCGAAATCCCGCCTTGCCCGTATCGAAACGGACGTACTTAACAATTTTAAGCTCTTGGGCGTAGCCGCCCGCCCCATGACAGGCTATGAACGGCTCAAAATGCTGCATGGCATTTTCCACCCGGAGTGCGGGCAGTTTGCCTTTGATTTTTCATGGCTTGCCCCGTCCGGGCTTTCCACAAAGGACTTTATCGCCCCGTCCTCTTTCCGTTTTGGCGAGGGGCGTTACTTCCGCATGGGGCGCAAAATCGGCGCGGTTTCATTCCTTGAAATCCTTGCCCCGGAATTAAACGACCGTATCTTATCGGATATTCTGGACTTGGAAACGGGCGTTATCGTCAATCTGCATATCCACAGTATCGACCAGACCGAAACCATAAAGACAATCAAGCGGAAAATCACCGACCTTGACAAAATGAAAATCGAGGAACAGAAAAAGGCGGTACGCAGCGGCTATGACATGGATATTATACCGTCCGACCTTGCCACTTTCGGCAGCGAAGCGAAGAACCTCTTACAGGACTTGCAGAGCCGCAACGAGCGTATGTTTCTGCTCACGTTCCTTGTGGTGAACATGGCAGACACAAAAAGGAAACTGGAAAATGACGTGTTCGCGGCGGCGGGCATTGCACAGAAGAACAACTGCGCCCTCACCCGCCTTGACTACCAACAGGAAGCGGGGCTTATGTCCTCTGTACCGCTTGGGGAGAACCTTATCCCCATTCAAAGAGGGCTTACCACGTCAAGCACCGCTATCTTTATCCCCTTTATCACGCAGGAGCTTTTCCAGACGGGCGCGGCTTTGTACTACGGCTTAAACGCCCTTAGTAACAACATGATACTCTGCGACCGCAAGCAGCTAAAGAACCCCAACGGCTTAATCTTGGGTACGCCGGGAAGCGGGAAATCCTTTGCGGCAAAGCGGGAAATGACAAACGCTTTCCTCATTACGGACGACGATATTATCATCTGCGACCCGGAAGCGGAGTATTTTTCCCTTGTGCAGCGGCTTGACGGGCAAGTGATACGGTTATCCCCTACGGGCAAGGGCATTGACGGGAAGCCCCAGTATGTGAACCCTATGGATATTAACCTCAATTACAGCGAGGACGACAGCCCCCTTGCGCTGAAATCCGACTTTATCCTCTCCCTCTGCGAGCTTGTAATCGGCGGCAAGGAGGGCTTGCAGCCCGTCGATAAGACCGTCATTGACCGCGCCGTTCGGAACGTGTACCGTCCGTTCCTTGCAGACCCCGACCCGGAGAAAATGCCTATTCTGGGCGACCTCTACGACGAGCTTTTGAAGCAGCCGGAGCCGGAAGCGGCGCGTATCGCGGCGGCGTTGGAGCTTTACGTTTCCGGGAGCCTTAACGTGTTCAACCACCGTACCAACGTGGAGCTGAACAACCGCCTTGTCTGCTTTGACATCAAGCAGCTTGGGAAGCAGCTCAAAAAGTTAGGTATGCTCATTGTGCAGGACCAGGTATGGAACCGCGTCACCGTCAACCGGGCAGAAAGGAAATCCACCCGCTACTACATGGACGAATTTCATCTTCTCTTGAAAGAGGAACAGACCGCCGCGTACAGCGTGGAGATTTGGAAGCGTTTCCGTAAATGGGGCGGCATACCCACAGCCATTACGCAGAACGTCAAAGATTTGCTTGCTTCCCGCGAAGTGGAGAATATCTTTGAAAACTCTGATTTTGTCCTCATGCTCAATCAAGCGGCGGGCGACCGGGCTATCCTTGCGAAGCAGCTCAACATTTCCCCGCAGCAGATGAAGTATGTCACCCACACCGAAGCGGGCGAGGGGCTTATCTTCTATGGAAACGTGGTGCTGCCCTTTGTAGACCGCTTCCCGAAAGACACCGAGCTTTACCGGGTAATGACGACGAAGCCGGAGGAAGTGGGCAAAGCATGAACGGGCTGAAAACTGACACAATCATCAACCGGGACGCGCTCTATGCCTTGCGGGAGCTTCCAGAGGAAAGCGTACACTGTTGCGTCACAAGCCCGCCCTACTATGCACTTAGGGATTACGGGCTTGACGCGCAGATTGGGCGGGAGGACACGCCGGAGCAGTACATTGACAGGCTGACCGAGGTTTTCCGCGAGCTGCGCCGGGTACTGCGTTCTGACGGTACTTTCTGGCTGAACATTGCGGACACCTACTGCGGCACAGGAAATAAGGGCTACCATGCAGACCCGAAGAACCCCAAAGGGAGGAACGGGCAAGCCGTATCAATCGCAAGACAGGCGGCGGGCTGCAAGCAAAAGGATTTAATCGGTATCCCTTGGCTCTTGGCTTTTGCCCTACGCGCTGACGGGTGGTATTTAAGGAGCGATATTATCTGGCAGAAAGAAAACCCCATGCCGGAGAGCGTGAAAGACCGCCCTACCCGCTGTTATGAACATATCTTTCTGCTTACAAAGTCAAAGAAGTATTTCTATGACGCAGCCGCCATAGCCGAGCCGTTGGCACCTACAACGGCGGCGCGGTACCGCACCGGGCGCAGCGCGGGACAGAAATATGCGGAGGAAGTACCCGGACAGGGGAACATACAGGGATTGAACCGGGCGAGAAGCGGCAGCTACTACGACGAAGCCCTCATGCCGACCATGCGGAACAGGCGGGACGTGTGGCTAATCAATACCGTACCCTACAAGGGCGGGCATTTCGCCGCGTTCCCGCCAAAACTTGCCGAAACCTGTATCAAGGCGGGCTGTCCGAAAGGCGGCATTGTGCTTGACCCCTTTTTCGGCAGCGGCACGACGGGGGCAGCCGCAAGGCAGCTTCACAGGCATTATATAGGCATTGAGATAAACGCCGAGTATTGCGCCCTTGCAAGGGCGCGGATTGGAGGGACAGAAAAATAAAACAGTATCGAGCGCGTGAGAAAGTCACGCAGAAAATGACCCGCGAGGGAGCCGTTGAGGTAAACGCCGCCACAGGCAAGAAAAAGCGTATCAGCAACCGCATAAGGGACGCTGACCTTACCAGAAAGGAAGCCGCCCCGCAGCAGCCGGAACAGGCAGCGCAGCCCATACCGGGCGGCGCAGCTCCCGCGCCCGCAGCCGACGCGCCGCCGCTTCCCCATGCGCCGGGGGCAGAACGGGAACAGGACACCGCAGCAGCCGAGCGCGTCTTGGAGCATATCGACGGGGCGCACACCAGAAAGGCGAGCAAAAAGGCGGCGAGGAAAGCACAGGCAGAAGCAGAAGCCCGCGCCCACACTTCCCGCTTGCAGTTTACCGACGAGGAACGGGCAACGCCGGAGCTTGAAAGGTATATCCGAAAATCGGACAAAGCAGCCGACCGTCTGGACGCGGCAAGGGCGGCTATCCCCAAAGAAAAGAAACTTGTGCGGGAGCGCACCTTTGACGAAGCCACCGGGAAAGGCAAGACCCGCCTACATTTTGAGGAACAGGAAAAGCCCATAGGAAAGAATAAGCCCCACAATAACCCGCTATCCCGCCCCGCACAGGAAGCGGGTATTTTCGTCCACAACAAGATACATTCCGTTGAAAAGGACAATTCCGGCGTTGAGGGGGCGCACAAATCCGAAGAACTGGCAGAGCGCGGCGCAAAGTACGGGGCGCGGAAAGTCAAGGAGGGCTACCGCAGCCACAAGCTCAAACCCTACCGGGCGGCGGCAAAGGCAGAGAAAGCGGCGTTCAAGGCGAATGTGGATTTCCAGTACCACAAAGCCTTGCATGATAACCCGCAGATTGCGGGCAATCCCCTTTCCCGCTTCATGCAGAAGCAGCAAATCAAGCGGCAGTATGCAAAGGCGGCAAGGAAAAACGGCGCGAAAACGGCACAGAAAGCCGCAGAGAACACCCGCAAGGCAGCGAAAAAAACAGCCGAGGAAACAAAGAAAGCGGCGGCGTTTGTGGCAAGGCACCCGGCGGGCGTATGTATCGCCGTTGCCGCGCTGCTCTTATTCATTATGATTTCGGCGGGGCTATCTTCTTGCGGTTCTATGTTCTCCGGCTTGATGAACGGCATTGTCGGGACTTCCTACACGTCGGAGGACAGCGACCTTGTGGCGACGGAAAACAACTACGCCGCAAAGGAAAACGAGCTTCAGCAGAAAATTGACAATATCGAGCGCGATTATCCGGGCTATGACGAATACCGCTATGACCTTGACAGTATCGGGCATAACCCCCATGAATTAGCGTCCTACCTCACCGCCCTTTTCCAGACCTACACCCCACAGAGCGCACAGGCAGAAATAAACCGCGTCTTTGCCATGCAGTACACCTTGACGCTGACGGAAGAAATTGAAGTGCGCCACAGGACGGAAACCCGCACAGGAACGCGCACCGTCACCGACCCGGAAACAGGGGAAACCTCTACGGAAACCTACGAATACGAGGTTGAAGTCGCCTACAATTATTACATTCTGAACGTGAAGCTGACGAACAAGCCTGTTTCCGAGATTGCGGAGGAACTTCTAACGCCGGAGCAGCTTGAAATGTACCGCGTCTATCTGGAAACAAGCGGCAACAAGCCGCTGATTTTCGGCGGCGGCTCACCAGACACAGGGGCGTCCGAGGATTTAAGCGGCGTACAGCTTGTGAACGGCACACGCCCCGGCAATACCGCCATTGTAGAGCTTGCGAAGCGGCAAGCCGGAAACGTGGGCGGGCGCACCTTTTGGAGCTGGTACGGCTTCAACAGCCGCGTGGAATGGTGCGCCTGTTTCGTTTCATGGTGCTACGGACAGGCGGGGCTGTCCGAGCCGCGCTTTGCCGGGTGCCAGTCACAGGGCGTACCCTGGTTCCAGTCACGCGGGCAATGGGGCGCAAGGGGCTATGCGAATATCGCCCCCGGCGACGCTATCTTTTTTGACTGGGACGGGGACGGGAGCGCAGACCATGTAGGGCTTGTCATCGGGACGGACGGGGAGCGCGTCTATACCGTCGAGGGCAATTCCGGCGACGCTTGCAAGATAAAGAGCTACCCCGTTAATTATTCCTGTATCAAAGGATATGGGCTGATGAACTGGAACTGAAAACAAACATAACACTGAAAATCTGAAAGGAGAAATTGATTTATGGCTATGAACAGGATTGAACGTATCGACAAGGAGATTGCAAAGACCCGCGAGAAAATCACCGAGTACCAGAACAGGCTGCGGGGGCTTGAAGCGCAGAAAACCGAAGCGGAAAACCTGCAAATCGTACAGCTTGTGCGCTCCATGCGGCTTTCCCCGCATGAGCTTTCCGCTATGCTTTCCGGCGGCGGTATTCCGGGCATGGAAGCCGCGCCGGGCTACCCCGCAGAACCCGCAGACCACGACACCGAAGAAATGGAGGACACCGAGAATGAATAAGAAAATCCTTAGAACCTTGACCGCACTCTGCGCCGCCCTCATGCTGACGGGCGGCTTTTCCGTCACCGCCTTTGCACAGACCCCGGAGGGACAGGACGCGACCGACGACAGCGGCGTTGTCTATGAGGAACCCGAAAAGGAAGAACCCCTTACCCCGGACGGGAACGCGACCCTTGTAGACGATTTCGGCGGCAACAAGCAGCTTATCACAGTGACGACCAAAAACGGCAATTACTTTTATATCCTTATCGACCGGGACGACGAGGGCGAGAACACCGTACATTTCCTTAATCAAGTGGACGAAGCCGACCTTATGGCACTCATGGAGGACGGAAGCACCGAGGCAGCCCCGCCCGCCGTTTGCAGTTGTACCGAGAAATGCGAAGCCGGGAAAGTGAATGTGAGCTGCCCCGTCTGCAAGGACAACATGACCGCTTGCAGCGGCAAGGAAGCGGAGCCGGAAACCGAGGAACCGCCGGAGCAGCCCAAAGAGAAAGGCAATGCGGGCGGGCTTGTGCTTTTCCTTGTCGTGGCACTTCTTGGCGGCGGGGGCGCACTCTACTACTTTAAGTTTATGAAGCCGAAGCAGAGCGTCAAGGGCGATACCGACCTTGAAGATTTCGACTTTGACGACTACGGCGAGGACGAGCCGGACGACGGGGAGGGCTTGGACGTTCCCGAAGATGAAGAAGCGGAGGACGGGGACGCATGACGCTTTTCACCGAAAACCCGTTAGAAAAAATGATGGTACAAAGACCCACCGGGCGGCGTGACAATGCGCCGCCCGTTCCAAAATCCCCGGCGTGTATGCGCTGCCCTTATAAGGCGCAATCCCCCTGTATCGGCTATTGTCTGAAACAGGCACAGGAGAAGAAGCATACCGCGCCGGAAGGCTGAAAGGAGGATTTTTTTCATGGCACTTAGACTTGTGATTGCAGAAAAGCCGAGCGTGGCGCAGACTATCGCCGCCGCGCTTGGCGTTAAAGGGAAACAGGACGGGTATATCGAGGGCGGCGGCTACCTCATTTCATGGTGCGTCGGGCATTTGGTACAGCTTGCGGAAGCTGCCGCCTACGGGGAGCAGTACAGGAAATGGCAGCTTGACAGCCTACCCATTCTGCCGGAGGAATGGCAGTACGCCGTTGACCCGGACAAGGGGAAGCAGTTTGCGACCTTAAAGGAGCTTATGCACCGCGCCGACGTTTCCGAAGTGGTAAATGCGTGTGACGCGGGGCGCGAGGGTGAATTGATTTTCCGCTTTGTCTACGAAGTGGCGGGCTGCAAGAAGCCCATGCGCCGCTTGTGGATTTCCTCAATGGAGGACGGGGCAATCAAGGCGGGCTTTGCTTCCCTCAAAGACGGGCGGGAATATGACGCGCTCTTTGCGTCTGCCCTCTGCCGCGCAAAGGCTGACTGGCTTATCGGCATTAACGCCACCCGGCTTTTCTCATGCCTGTATGGAAAGACCTTGAACGTGGGGCGCGTCCAGACCCCGACCCTTAAAATGCTCACTGACCGGGACGCGGCTATCTCCCATTTCCAGAAAGAAAAATACTACCATGTGCGCTTATGTCTATCCGGCGCGGAAGCGGCAAGCGGGAGGATTTCAGACAAGGCAGAAGCCGACGCGCTGAAAGGGGCTTGCGAAGCGGGGAAAGCGGTATGTGTTTCCGTCACCAGAGAGAAAAAGAGCGCAGCCCCGCCGAAGCTCTTTGACCTTACCTCTTTGCAGCGGGAAGCAAACCGCATTTTCGGCTACACCGCGAAGCAGACCCTTGACCTTGCACAATCCCTTTATGAAAAGCGGCTCTTGACTTATCCGAGGACGGACAGCAGCTACCTCACCGACGACATGGGCGGCACCGCAGCGGGCATTATCGCGCTGCTCTGCGAAAAGCTCCCCTTTATGGCGGGCGCAGACTTCACGCCGGATATTGCAAAGGTAACAGACAGTAAAAAAGTATCAGACCACCACGCAATCATTCCCACTATGGAGCTTGCAAAGGCTGACCCGGACGCGCTGCCGGAAAGTGAGAGAAATATCATCACCCTTGCGGGGGCGCGTCTGCTCTTTGCCACCGCCGAGCCGCATATCTTTGAAGCGGTTACGGCGGTTTTCTCATGCGCTGATACGGAGTTTACGGCGCGGGGAAAGACGGTTCTTTCTGACGGGTGGAAAGAGATTGAACGCAGATACCGGGCGACATTGAAACAGAAGCCCGACCCGGAGGACGGGGAAATCGAGGGCGTGACGCTGCCGGAGCTTTCCGAGGGACAGGGCTTTGAAAACCCCGCCGCAAAGGTAACGGAGCATACCACGACCCCGCCGAAGCCCCACAGCGAAGCGTCGCTTCTCTCTGCTATGGAGCGAGCCGGGAACGGGGACACCGACCCGGACGCGGAACGCCGGGGGCTTGGCACCCCCGCCACCCGCGCCGCCGTCATTGAAAAACTGGTAAAGGGCAGCTTTGCGGAGCGCAAGGGCAAGCAGCTTATCCCCACGCAGAACGGAGCCGCCCTTATATCAGTGCTGCCGGATATGCTGACTTCCCCGCAGCTTACCGCAGAATGGGAAAACAATCTGACGCAGATAGCAAAGGGAGCCGCAGACCCCGGCGAATTTCTGTCCGGCATTGAAGCTATGGCGCGGGAGCTTGTGCAGACACACGCCGCAGCACTGGACGGGAAAAAGGATTTGTTCCGGGAGGAAAAGCCCTCTGTCGGCAAATGCCCCCGTTGCGGTTCCCCCGTCCATGAGGGGAAGAAAAACTATTATTGCAGCAACAAAGAATGTGCCTTTGTCATGTGGAAGAATGACCGCTTTTTCGAGGAACGCAAGACCGCTTTTTCCGCGAAGATTGCCGCCGCGCTCCTTAAATCCGGCAAGGCGAATGTGAAGAAGCTCTATTCCCCGAAAACAGGCAAGACCTACGACGGAACTGTCGTTTTGGCTGACACTGGCGGGAAATACGTCAACTACCGTATCGAAGTGCGGAAGAACTAAAAACTGGAATAGCAAGCATAGGAAGCGGGTACCCACTTCCGTAAATCCCCGTTGCGACGCTGCCGCGCCGGACGGGGATTTTGCTTGTTGGGAAGTTTCCCAAACCCTCTTTTGCGGAGGGCTTCACCCTCAAATAATTTTCAAAAATCTTTGGCAGAAATGCGGGCGTACCCGTAGTAGACCATGCAGCCAAAAAATGCAGCTTATGACGCTGCCGCAGAGAAAGGAGGTTTTTCACTATGGCAAGTTTACGGGACACCGTAAAGGACTATCAAGACGAGCTTAGGGACGGTATCGCATGGGTGGCGTTCTGGAAACAGGGGCGTTCATGGAACGCGGAATATTTTCATCTTGATATGGACGATACGCTCTACCCGGAGGACAGGAGCCGGTTAGAGGAAATCAAAAGCACCGACCCCGCCGCCGTTATCTTAAACGGCTACTACTGCGGGCATTTAGGCGGGGACATGAGCCTTGACGAGCTGACCGCCGGAGTGCGCTACCACTACGAAAACAGCATGAACGACATTGACGCTTTTATCGGGGCGCATGACGACAGGCTTCCCCCGGAGGTTATCGAGGAAGCGAGGGCAGCCGCCCATGAAGCGGGGCTTCCCTTTTCCGAAAAGCCCTACCGGGACGGGGCGGATTTTAACCCCTATGTATTTGACGGGAGCATGAGCATTGAAGATTTTGAGCTTATGCACCGCATGATTGAAAAAGAAAGGAGCGAACAAATGGCAGAACCGATTTTAAGCGGCTATCTTTCCAATCTTGGAAAGTACACCGAGGGCAGACCCGCGGGCGAATGGGTGACGTTCCCCACGACTGCCGAACATCTGAAAGAAGTCTTTGACCGTATCGGGATTGACTTCAAGCACTATGAGGAATGGCATTTCACAGAATTTCAATCCACTATCCCCGGCTTGACGGAACATTTAAGCGAGTATTCCCACCCCGACGAGCTGAACTATTTAGGGAAGCTCTTGGAAATGCAGTTTGACGACGACCGGGAGAAATTCATTGCAGCCATTGAATACGGCGACCATGCCGACAGCTTACAGGACATTATCAACCTTGCACAAAACCTTGACTGCTACTGGATTTATCCGTCCGTCCACAATGAAGAAGAATACGGGCATTATCTGGTTGATGAACTGGAAGAACCGGAGCTATCCGACGAAGTGAAACGGTATTTCATGTATGAGGAATACGGGCGCGACGCTTCCATTAACGACGACGGTATGTTTACCGAAAAGGGCTATATCTACAACAACCGCAACACCTTTACAGAATGGTACGACGGGCGCGACGTTCCACAGGAATACAGGGTAACGCCGCAGCCCCCGCAGCCGGAAAGACCCGACCCGTCAAAGGTAGAAATGGACGCAGCCGCGCCGGGGCAGAGAATGACACCGACCGCAGAGCAGCCACAGGAGCCGCGTCCGGTTATCCCTATCGTGCTGACGAGCGAGAAGCCCGCCGAAAAGCTCAAAGAGATTACCGACCGTCTGGAACAGGGCATTGCGGAACTCTTTGACAGCGAGCGTTACCGGGAATATCTGAAAGTCATGTCAAAATTCCATAATTACAGCTTCCGAAACACCGTCCTTATCGCCATGCAGAAGCCGGACGCTTCCCTTGTGGCGGGCTTTTCCGCTTGGAAGAATAATTTCGGGCGTAACGTGATGAAAGGGCAAAAGGGAATTAAAATCATTGCCCCGTCGCCGTTCAAAATCAGACAGGAAGTGGAGAAGATAGACCCACACACGCAGAAGCCCATAATCGGCAAGGACGGGAAGCCCGTCACCGAGGAAAAGGAAGTCAAGATACCCGCCTACAAGGTGGTATCTGTCTTTGACGTTTCCCAGACCGAGGGAAAGGAGCTGCCGGACATTGCGGTGGACGAGCTGACGGGCGACGTTGACCGCTACAAGGATTTTTTCGCAGCCCTTGAAAAGACTTCTCCCGTTCCTATCGCCTTTGAGAATATCGGGGGCGGCTCTCATGGCTACTACCACTTGGAGGACAAGCGCATTGCTATCAACGAGGGCATGAGCGAATTGCAGACCTTAAAGACCGCCATTCACGAAATCGCCCATGCGAAGCTGCACGACATTGACCTCAACGCACCAAAGGACGAGCAGCCCCGCGTTGACCGCCGCACCCGCGAAGTCGAAGCGGAAAGCGTCGCCTATACCGTCTGCCAACATTACGGGCTTGACACGTCGGACTACTCTTTCGGCTATGTCGCCGGGTGGAGCAGCGGGCGGGAGCTTTCCGAGCTGAAAAGTTCCCTTGAAACAATCCGCAGCGCAGCCGCCGAGATTATCAATTCCATAGACGAGAACTTAGCGGAGCTGCAAAAGGCACAGGACAAGGAGCAGACCGCCGGACAGGAGCAGACCACCAGAGAGGGACAGGAAGCCGCACCGCAGCCGGAAGCCCCGGCAAAGGCAGATACAGCCGGGAAAGAGCAGCCGGAAGCAGCCGCACCGGGAAAATCCGGCGCACAGGAAAAGGCGGGCGCAGCCCCGAAAGAAGCCTTTACCCCGGAAACGATTTACAGAGTGCGCCGGAACCCTTACAGCGACAGCCGGGAAAACAGCCACCTCTTGCAAGCCTATGTGACACAGGAGAACGGGCGGGCGAAAATGGGCGACGTGCTTTATACGGGAACGCCGGAGAAATGCCGCGAGCTTATGGGGCAGCTCAAAGGCGGCGAGCTGACCGAGGGCGACGTAAAGCAGCTTTACGCAAAGGCACAGGAAACGGCGCAGACCGCCGGACAGGACAAGGACACCTTTTCCATTTACCAGATAAAGGGCGGGGACGAAACAAGGGACTTCCGCTTTGAGCCTTACGACCGCCTGCAGGCGGCGGGGAATGTGGTTGACAGGGCGAACTATGAGCTTGTCTATACCGCGCCCCTTGCGCCGGAAACTTCCCTTGAAGATATTTACACCCGTTTCAATATCGACCACCCCAAAGACTTTAAGGGACACAGCCTTTCCGTTTCGGACGTGGTAGTGCTTCATCAGAACGGACAGGACGCGGCGCATTTCGTTGACAGCGTAGGCTTCCGGCAAGTGCCGGAGTTTTTACAGGAGCAGAAGCAGCTTACCCCGGACGACTTGGAAACGGGCGAAACTATCAAGACACCGAGGGGGACTTTCCATGTAACCGCCATGAGCCGGGAGCAGATAGAAACCGCCGGATATGGCTTTCACCACCAGTCGGACGACGGAAAGTATCTGATTATGGGGAACGGGACGCGGGCGTTTGCCGTTGCCGCAGAGCAGCCGGAAAAGGAAAACCCGTTGAAGTACGTCGAGGACACCGTAGAGCAGAACGACAACAGCTTTGACGGTATCATCAACAACACCCCTACCGTTGACGAACTGGAAGCAAAGGTTAAGGCGGGAGAAACAATTTCCCTTGTTGACCTGGCTAACGCGGTCAAAGCCGACAGGGAGCGCGGCAAGGAAGCGAAGCCGGAAAAGAAGCCCTCTATCCGGGCGCAGCTTAGGGCTGACAAGGAAAAGGCGCAGAAGAAAAACGCAAAGCAGAAATCACAGGATTTGGAAAGGAGCTGACCCATGCCGGAACAGAGTAAATTTGAGGACGTGGATTTGTTCGCTTCCCTCAATGCGGTTATGAAGCAGAACACAGGCTTTTACCAGAGCGACTTGGAGATTGACAAGGAGATTATCGCAAAGGCGGCGGCAAGCCCCCGCAAGGAGGACAAGACCCTTTTGTGGTTCTGCCGCCCGTCCGGGACGCATTGCTTTAGGGAGCGCGACGTTTTCCTCAAAGACACCGCGCCCCACAACACATGGCGTTTCTACATGGAGCAGACGAGCGACCGCGTCCTTGCCTATGCAATCGAGCTGACGGGAACGGAGCGCGGGAAAATCAAGGGCAATCTGTACGAACTGGACTACGCTAAACACTATGAGCGCGTCAAGGAAAAGGAGCTGCCCGCCGA
>OIPD01000246.1_pt1 | contig 14607 bp, 9 predicted proteins | sample 1585741 | NCBI WGS metagenome assembly OIPD01 (sample SAMN02674606, study PRJEB24791) | human gut metagenome, SKBSTL068 | isolation source: stool | host: Homo sapiens | place: USA | reverse complement strand
CGGGTACGCCGACGGCTACCCCCGTCTGCTGAGCTGCGGCAAGGGCATCGTGGAGATCAAGGGCAGACCCTGCCCGGTGCTGGGCCGGGTCTGCATGGACCAGCTGATGGTGGACGTTTCCGCCCTGCCCGACGTGCGGGAGGGGGATGAGGCCATCCTCTGGGGCGGCACGGTGAGCGACAGCGCCGAGACCATCGCCCGCAAGACCGATACCATTTCTTACGAGGTGCTCTGCGGCGTTTCCCGCCGGGTGCCCCGCGTTTATCTGGAAAACGGCGGCGTCAAGGCCGTCGAAGACTGGATCCTATAAATTTCGGAGGAACTACATGGCAAGAGACAACATCCGCAACTTCTGCATCATCGCGCACATCGACCACGGCAAATCCACCCTGTCCGACCGCATCCTCGAGCTGACCAAGAGCGTGGACGAGCGGACGATGGAGGACCAGATCCTCGACAACATGGACATCGAGCGGGAACGCGGCATCACCATCAAGGCCCGCGCCGTCACCATGAACTACACTGCCAAGGACGGCAAGGTGTACGAGTTCAACCTCATCGACACCCCGGGCCATGTGGACTTCGCCTACGAGGTCAGCCGCAGCCTCGCCGCCTGCGAGGGTGCCATCCTCGTGGTGGACGCCACGCAGGGCGTGGAGGCCCAGACCCTCGCCAACACCTATATGGCGCTGGAGCACGACCTCGAGCTGGTGCCCATCCTGAATAAGATCGACCTGCCCTCGGCCCATCCAGACGAGGTGGCGCAGGAGGTGGAGGATGTCATCGGCCTGCCCTGCCTCGACGCCCCCCGCGTCTCGGCCAAGACCGGTCTGAACATCGATCAGGTGCTGGAGCGGGTGGTCAGCGACATCCCCGCCCCCACCGGCGACCCCGACGCCCCCCTCAAGGCCCTGATCTTCGACAGCATCTATGACAGCTACAAGGGCGTCATCGTCTATATCCGCGTCTTTGAGGGCACGGTGAAGCCCGGCGACACCATCCGTCTGATGGCCACCGGCGCACAGTTCACGCTGGTGGAGGTGGGCCACATGGGTGCCACCAGCCTGACCCCCTGCGCCCAGCTGCAGGCCGGCGAGGTCGGCTACCTGACCGCCAGCATCAAGACTGTGCAGGACACCCGCGTGGGCGACACCGTCACGCTGGCCGACAACCCCACCGCCGAGGCCCTGCCCGGCTACCGTCAGGTCAAGCCGATGGTCTTCTGCGGCATCTACCCCGCCGACGGCGCAAAGTACCCCGACCTGAAGGACGCGCTGGAAAAGCTGCAGCTCAACGATGCCTCCCTGACCTTCGAACTGGAAACCAGCGCCGCGCTGGGCTTCGGCTTCCGCTGCGGCTTCCTCGGTCTGCTCCACATGGAGATCATCACCGAGCGTCTTGAGCGGGAATTTGACCTCGACCTCATCACCACCACCCCCAGCGTCCGCTATCGCCTGACCCTCACCGACGGCACAGTGGAGCTGATCGACAATCCCTCCAGCTACCCCGACCCCTCCAACATCGTCAAGCAGGAGGAGCCGTTCGTGGACGTCCACCTCTACACCCCCAACGAATATGTGGGCAGCCTGATGGATCTGTGCCAGAACAAGCGCGGCGTCCTCATCGACATGAAGTATCTGGACGATGTCCGCGTGGACCTGCACTACGCCCTGCCGCTGGGCGAGATCGTCTACGACTTCTTCGACGCCATCAAGAGCCGGAGCCGCGGCTACGCCAGCTACGATTACGAGTTCAAGGAGTACCGCGAGAGCGATCTGGTCAAGCTGGACTTCCTGCTCAACGGCGACCCCGTGGATGCCCTGTCCATGATCGTCTTCCGGGACAACGCTTACGCCAAGGGACGCCGCATCTGCGAGAAGCTGCGGGACAACATCCCCCGCAACCTCTTCGAGATCCCCGTTCAGGCAGCCATCGGCGGCAAGATCATCGCCCGCGAGACGGTCAAGGCCATGCGCAAGGACGTGCTGGCCAAGTGCTACGGCGGCGACATCTCCCGCAAAAAGAAGCTGCTGGAAAAGCAGAAGGAAGGCAAGAAGAAGATGCGCCAGCTCGGCTCTGTCTCCCTGCCCAGCGAGGCTTTCACCGCAGTCCTCAAGCTCGACAGCGACGACGATTGATCCACACACCCTTCCCCTCCCATCCGGAGGGGATTTTTTTGACGGCTTGGCTAAGATTCTTATCCACGAGTATTGACCTTTGCATCAAAATTGTGTAAAATATACATATCATTGAAACAAATTGTCATTTTTTGTCACTTGTAGTCAAATATTTCCACTTTGTATTCCTAGAATTATACATGAAACAAGAAAGAGTTGATGCAACTATGCGGATCGCTATGGTAGGGCACAAGCGGGTGCCCTCACGGGAAGGAGGGATCGAGGTCGTTGTAGAGGAGCTTGCCGCGCGGATGGTGATGCACGGCCACAGCGTCACCTGCTACAACCGCACCGGCCATCACGTCAGCGGAAAAGAATACGACATCGAGCACCTCGACGAATACCGTGGCATCCGGCTCAAGCGGGTGCCCACCATCGACCGCAAGGGCCTTGCGGCGGTGACGTCCAGCTTCTTCGGCTGTCTTGCGGCGGCGTTCGGCCCTTATGACGTGGTCCACATCCACGCCGAAGGGCCTGCCATGTTCTCCTGGCTTCCCCGCCTCACCGGCAAGCGGGTCGTCCTGACCGTCCACGGTCTGGACTGGGCACGGGACAAGTGGAAAGGCTCCTTTGGCTCGTGGTATATCCACACGGGCGAAAAGACCGGCGTCCGGTTCGCCCACGAGATCGTCGTCCTCAATCACAGCACACAAAAGTATTTTCAGGACACCTACGGCCGCGCCACCCGCTATATCCCCAACGGCGTCAACCCTGTGGCCCCTGCGGCCCCGGACATCATCCGGGAGAAGTACGGCCTCGAGAAGGACTCCTACATCCTCTATCTGGGCCGGATGGTGCCGGAAAAGGGCTGTCACTATCTGGTGGATGCGTTCAAGAAGCTCCACACCGACAAAAAGCTGGTCATCGCGGGCGGCTCCTCCGACACCCACTGGTACATCGACCAGCTGAAGGAGCAGGCCAGCGGGGACGACCGCATCATTTTCACCGGCTTCGTGGACGGTGCGCTACGGGAAGAGCTTTACAGCAACGCCTACCTCTTCGTCCTGCCCAGCGACCTTGAGGGAATGCCCCTCTGCCTGCTGGAGGCCATGAGCTACGGCAACTGCGTCATCACCTCCGACATCGAGGAGTGCTACAATGTCATCCACGACAACGGCATCGTCTTCCGCAAGGGCGATGTGGACGACCTCGCCCAGAAGCTCACCTACGCCCTCGAGCATCCCAATGCGGTGCGGATGTTCAAGTGGCTCGCCGCCGAGTACGTCTGCACCCGCTTCCCGTGGGATAAGATCGTGGTCGAGACTCTGAAACTGTATCAGAAATAACGAAAGGCTGCTGCACAAAACGTGCGGCAGCCTTTTTTGGCGTTTTATCTCGTTTCGTAGCCCTTCAGAAAGCGGTCGGCGAGGGCGTCCCATGTATTCTCATGGATGACCGTCTCATAGGCTGCCTGCTCCATCCAAGCCTTTTTCGCCGGGTCGGCGGCGGCGTCCAGCAGGGCCTCTGCCCAGCGGGCCGGGTCCGATTTTTCCAGCACGATGCCATTCTCGCCGCTGCGCAGCAGCATATCCGCGCCGCCGTTGGGGGTGGTCAGCACCACCCGGCGGAAGAACATCGCCTCCAGCAGCACCATGCCGAAGATCTCGTACTCCGTCGGCAGCAGGAAGAAGTCTGCCTGCTGGTAGACCCCCTTCATCTGGTACTGCGGGGCTTTTTTCTGCCAGAAGACCCAATCCGTCAGCCCCTTTTCCCCAATGGCCGCTTTCACGCTGTCCCGATACGCCTCGTCCCCGTCGCCGATGAGGTAGAGGCAGGCGTCGGGGTCGCTTTTCCGCACTTCGGCCAGCACGTCCAGCAGGAAGAAGGGGTCGCGGCGTGGCTCGATGCGGCCGATGTAGAGCAGCTTCAGGCCCTTTTTCTGGGCGCGCATCTTCCCTTCCAGCTCGGTCTGCCCGGCGTCCGGACGGTCGCGTAGAAGCTCGGCGTCGATGCCGACGCCCACCGTCGTCACCTGCTCCGGCGAGAGCCGCTTTTCCAGCAGGAACTTCCGGGCCAGCTCGCTCTTGGTCAGGAACCGGGTGCCCCGGCGGCGGTAGCGCCCCACGAAAAAGGCGTCGAACACCCTGCACATCCGGTTGTAGTTCTTGTTGAAGGGCGAATAGTAGGGGCCGTGGTAGATGACCGTTTTCTCGGGGTACTTCCCGGCCAGATGCCATGAGAACATCTGGTTGTACTCGGCGGTCTGCAAAACATCGTACTGGGCGAAAAGTGCATCCTGCCCGCTGAACCAGACGTTCTTGAGCAGGACTTTCCCGTGGCGGTAGAAGACCCGGATGGGCTTGCCGCCCTCTGCCTCCACCTCCACGGTCATCTCATCGCCGTCCGTCCAGAACAGGATGTCGGTAGAGTGGCCCCGCTTGACCAGCGCTTTGGCCAGCCCCACCTCCTGAATGTTGTAGGTGTTCTTGGTCACGTCCAGCATGCTGGGCCACGGACGAATGATGAGTATCTTCATCGGCTTCTCCCTCACTGTCTGAGCTGGCTTGCAAGATCAGCGTCCACGATCTCCTCGCCGGACTTATGGCGCAGCTGCTCCTGCGAGGCGGCGCTCAGGCCGTTGTTGACCACACAGTTGAGGTCGCAGGTGGAGCAGCGGTCCAGCTCCTCCTTCGTCACCCTGCCGTCGCGGTAGTCGCGGCAGACCTTCAGCTCGTACATACTGTAGGGGGTCTTGGTGAAGAGGGCCTTGAGCTTATGGGTCAGCACCCAGAAGCCCGGCTTCCAGATGTACTTGTGCATGGCGGGCGAGACCGAACCGATCATCCAGCAGGCGCGGTCGCAGTGGCGCACCTTGGCGCGGACCGCATCGGCCTCGGGGCTGCTCCACAGCTCCTCCCAGCTCTGGGTGTTCAGGTTGCCCATGACCTCCTTGTCCTTGGTGCCGTTGCAGGGCATGACGTCGCCGTAGGGGTCGATGAAGAAGGTGTCGAAGCTCATATCACAGGGCAGCAGACGCTTCTGGCCGTAAAGATAGTTGATAAGTCCATGGTTGAAGTAGGCGCGGAACCACTTCTTGGGCGAATTGCTCCGCAGCAGCTCGTTGATGAGGGCCTCGAAGTTCTTGGCCACCATCGGGCGGTCGTGGATGATGTTCTTGGCCTCCACGAAATAGAAGCTGTTGTGCAGGGTGGCGGTGGCAAACTCCATCCCCATCTCATCCGACAGGCGGTAGAGGGGCACGAGGTCGGGGGCGTTCTTGTCCTGCACGGTCATGCCGAAGCCCACGTCCTTCATCCCCATCTCCCGGAGCTTTTTCAGGGTGGTGTAGCCGCGGTTGTAGCCGTCGGCGAGGCCGCGGATCTCATTGTTGGTCTGCTCGAGGCCCTCGATGGAGATGCGGATGCCGATGTCCGGGAACTCCCTGCACAGGTCGAGGATGCGGTCGGTGAAGAAGCCGTTGGTGGAGATGACGATGCGGTCCGACTTCTTCCGCAGCTCCCGCACGATGTCCTTCAGGTCGGTGCGGATGAACGGCTCGCCGCCGGTGATGTTCGTAAAGTACATGGGCGGCAGCTTTCGGATGGTCTCGAGGCTGATCTCTTCCTCGGGCTTCGAGGGGGCCTTGTAGCGGTTGCACATGGTGCAGCGCGCGTTGCAGCGATAGGTGACGATAACGGTTCCGTTCAGTTTCTTGGTTGCCATGATTCCTTCTCCTCCATATTACCCTTGGTACAGGCGCATCAGCTTTTCCGCATACGCCTCCACGGTGTCGAAGCGGGTCTTGCCGCAGGCCTTTGTGTAGGCGTCCAGTCTGGCGCGGTCGCCCCAGAGTGCTCTTATCTTTCCGGCCAGCGCATCGGCGTTCCCGCTCTCGAACAGCTCGCCGTTCTCCCCTGCGTCGATCAGCTCCGGGATGCCGCCGATGTCCGCGCCCAGCACCGGCGTACCGTACATCAGCGACTCCATCACCGAGAAGGGGCAGTTCTCGTACCACTCGGACGGGTAGACGCTGAACCTTGCCCCGGCGATGAGCTTCCGGAGCGCCTCGCCCGACTGGAAGCCCACATTTTTCAGGTTCGGGATACCGGCCAGCTTCCCTTCCAGCGAGCCGCTGCCCGCCGCCACAAAGGGGATGTCCGGCAGCGCCTTGCAGGCTTTTGCAAAGGTTTCGACGCCCTTTTCTTTTGCAAAGCGTCCGAAGTAGAGCACATAGTCCTGTTTTTCCACATCCGGCGCTTTTTTTGTGGAAATAAAGTTGTGCAGGGCCACCGTTTTGCCCCGCAGGATGGGGTCGGTGTCCAGCTTTTTCTTCATGAACTCCGAGCAGCAGACGATGGCGTCCAGCTTTTTATAGACCTTTTTCCACCGCCAGAACGCCGCCTCCGCAGCGCCGATGGCGCTCTTGGCGGCAGAGCCATGGATGCACTTGTGCCGGATGCAGGAGGCAGACTTCCCGCTGAGGCAGTCTTCGCAGACCTGACCATCCACCCGGCAGCACATATGGTTCGGGCAGACCAGCTGGTAGTCGTGGGCGGTGTAGAGGATGCGGCAGGGCTGTCCGCTCTCCCGCCGCCACTTGTCCGCCTCAAGGAGGACGCTGGGCGTCAACTGATAGTTGAAATTGTTGAGGTGGATAACATCCGGTCGAAAATCATCCAGCACCAGCCGCAGCTTCTGCCGGGCCTCGGAGGAATAAATGGTCTTGAGCGGGTATGTAAGCTTCGCCAGCCTGCTTCCGCCGTGGAAATCCATGCTGCTGGTGTAGGCCTCCACCCGGTTGCCCACACAGCGGCCCTCGTGCTCCATCCCGAAATACTGCACCTCGTGGCCCATCTTTTCCAGCTGCTTTCCCAGCTCGAAGATGTATGTCTCTGAGCCGCCGTTGGGGTAGAGGAATTTGTTTATCATCAAGACCTTCATCGCTTCAACCCCTTATACATCCTGCCCAATTTTCCAATGATACGGTTTTTCCAGTAATTTCTCTCAAAGTTCTTTTCCTTCTGGCGGTCGCGCTTGCCGATGTGGCTGCGGTCGCTCGAAATAAGACCCACCGCAAAAAGATAGAAATGGTCTTTGTCGTATGGCTCGAATGTCAGCTTCCTCTTCTGGAAATGCACATACAGCACTTCTTTGCGCATTCCCTCTGCGGTACACACCCAAAGCTTTCCGTTCTGCCACTCAAAATAATTCGTTTCTTCCGACTGATACTCCGAAATCCATCGCGGTGACAGCCATCCTTTGGAGATGTCCAAATCCGCCATATCCATCACATCATAATTCGGGATACCGTTTTCTTTTATAATACGGGAAAGTCCACCATCCCCCCACTCGTCAAAGCAGAATGAACCCTCGTGCGTAAAAACATACTTCCAGTCCAGCAGCCCTTCATGAGGAAGCGTCCGATACAACGCATTTACTTCCGGTATATTCCGATAGATGGTACAATGTCCTCGGGTATAAATGCGATTATACTGTTCAAGGACATCCTCGGTAACAAATCGGCGGATGTCACCCCAAATCAGGTCTATATCACAGTGTCCCCAAAAATCATACCCGCTCAAATACTTTGCAAACACCTCACCATAGGATGGCTTGAAATCGCAGAACTTATAGGGTGTATCCATACAAATGGGAAAATCAAAATTAGCCTGAAACATCCCCCGCAGCTGTTCAAAATCAAGTGGGAAATGCTTCACATTTTCCGGCATTGACCCGGGCATCGGTTCAGATGTAAAGAGAAGAAAATCCACTGACGGGTTGCTCGCACAGCTCTGAAGCCACACCTGAAAATAGTCCGGCAGTTTACCAGACCACGGGACTACGAATGCAATTGTTTTCATGTATACCACCCTTTATTAGTTCATTGATTTCCAGTGTCCTCGCTCTCTTTTCTGCCACTTCAAAACACCACACCATGACCGCCATCCGATACAGGACATTATTGGGGAAATAAAATGAAGTATTATCCGTCAGAAATGTAAAGAACACATAAAAGTTCATAGCCATAAGGGCATATGCGGGAATATCTCCGTACCATTTACTGACCCGGTGTATGCGGAATGCCAGCTCATAGAATATCCAAATCCACCAGCACCAGAAGCCAACTTCAATGTAAAATTCCAGATAGACGTTATGGACTGCATTCACCATAATGCGGTCGTTCTGATGTTCTGTACCGTAAGCATAGATGAAACGGATGCCTCGTCCCAGATACGTCGGCGACAGCTGATAAAAATCCTCGTAGTAAGTGAACAGTACGTCACGGCTCATCAAATTGATTTCGTGCTTATCGCAGAAATCAAAGAAAACATGGGTCTTGATAGAGATGAGATAAAGAAAAATCAGCACGCCCACCGTAGCCGCCGCAATGGTCGCCAGCGTCCACAGATGTTTTGGCTTCAGCCAGTACATCACATAATATATGCCAATCGCACCCACGACTGCTGGAATTGCGATACGCTTGAATCCCATTGTAAAAAAAAGCCAACTCACAGCAAGACAAAAAATCTGAATCTTCCAATTTTTTTCTTTGTGGATAAGATAGTAAACGGCACAAACACCCCAGCCATAGACCATATCATGCAGTTCCATCGCACGCATTGCGCCGCCGGTGTCATCCGCAAAGGTGACGAGCAGACGGATGTACTCCGAGATAAAAGTCCCGATGCCCGCCCGAGCTGCGACTTGCAGAGCCACAAGGCCGTTTGCGACTGTCATACCCACGACCGTCAGCGTCAGTGTATGCTTACCAAACAGATAAATCGCACCCGCCACAAACAGCAGATTTGTCATCATATAGATGACATTCTGGGAGCCGCGAACAATAAACGCCAAGTTTTGAAATTCCGAGATCCAGATACCCACTGACCACATCCAAAACAGCATATAGGGAAAAGAAAAAAGCAAAAAAAAGCGCATACAAAATTTTGCTCTTTCAAATAGCGGATGGATGAAGAACATTGCGCATGCCCAGCCGAAAACCAGCATATTGATGGCATACTTCAAACCTACCGGCAACCGATAGCAGGCGCAGTAGAAACTCACGGTCATGAGTACTATATACAGCCCCATCCCGCCTATCTTTACAATTTTGTTCTCAAATACATCCATTCGTTCTAACATTCCTGTCTTGTCCCTCGCCGTGGCTCAATTCACATCCACGACCACCAGTTCCGGCTGGTTGAAGATGCGCGGGAACGGCTCCGAATCGCCGAGGCCGCGGCTGATGACCACCTGCGACTCCCCCATCTGGTTGACCCCGCTGGTGTACTTGGGCAGAAAACCCTGACTGGTAGACCAGAGGCCTTGACTGCCGATGCGCACCTGTCCGCCGTGGGCGTGGCCGCTGAGCACAAGGTCGAACTGGTACAGCTCCAGCGAGGTGTCCAGAACCTCCGGGCAGTGGCAGATGAGGATGGTGCAGACGTCGTCCAGCTCGTTCGTCTCGCCGTTCATGGCGTCGGCCACTGCGCGGGAGTTTTCCCGTTCCAGCTGGGCGCGGGGCCACTCGAAAAAGCCGCCGATGCGCAGCTTCCTGCCCTTGAATTCCACGTCCTCATAGCTGCCGTTCAGCCAGTGGACGCCGGTGGCCTGAATGTCGTCAAAAAGGGCGTCGCTGCCGCCCGCGTACCGTCCCCCCCACTCGTGGTTGCCGGGGGCATAGTATACCGGCGCGATGTCCACCAGCTGATGCATCAGGTCGAGCACGACGTGGTAATCGGTGTCCGTGTCGATGTTCATATCGCCCGCCACCGCGATGAGGTCCGGGGCAAGGTTCTGTATCTTCCGCACAAGGTCGGCGTTGTCTTCGCCGTACTCGTGGAGATGCAGGTCAGACAGCAGGACGATGCGCAGGTCTTCTACCGGCTTATCCACCGTGACCGAATAAAACGTCGTGATGAAACTCTTATTCATCTGCAGATTGTACAGCAGGATGCCGCCCAGCACAAGCACGACGGCCAGCAGCCCTGCCAGAATTTTTTTACTCATCTTTCCCATAAATCACTCTCAGCTTTCGCTCTTCAGCGGCGACGATTCAGCCGCCTTCCTTGCATTTTCGGCCTCCTGACGGGCTTTTGCGTCCGCGCAGCGGCGGATGGCCAGCCGCAGCAGGGCGCGGATCTCGTAGGCGTCATCCTTCGCCGAGTTGGAGACGCCCGTAAAGACGCAGGGGCCAAACACGGCCAGCTCGGTCTTGGCCAGCAGATTGCTCAGGCGGTCGATGCAGTTCCTTGCCAAGTCGATGCTGCAATCTTCCAGCAGGACGATAAAGTGTCCCGCGCCGTTGTAGCCCACAAAGCCCAGCGTCCGGAAGACGTATTGCAGCTGGTCGCCCAGCGCCCGCAGCGCCTTGTCGCCGTCGTTGCGGCTCATCCCCGAGAGGTCGACCTGAATGTGGATGACGGTGAACTGGCCGTTCAGACGAACGGTGCTGTAGCGGTCCACCATGGCGTCGCAGCGCTCGCGGTTGGGCAGGCCGCTCTTTTTGTCCACATAGAGATAGTAGTCCACAAAATCGCCCAGACGTCCGAGGAAGATGGCGCAGAAGCAGCCCAGAAAGAGGAACAGTATCACCGACAGGGCCGCATAGAGCTTCAGGTTGAGCTTCGCGTTGACCACGATGCTGTTCTTCATCTTGATGTTGTCCGCGCCGTTGACCTGATTGAACTCTTCAACGGTCTCGATGGAAAGCTCATACAGGCTGGTGAATTTCTGTACCAGCTCATCGATGCGGTCGCTGGCCCACTGGGCCTCGGCGCTGGCGGGGTCGGTGTTCCAGGTCACGTCGGCGTAGGCGTCCAGGATCTCCTGTGCCTTTCCCTGCGCGATGGCGGCGTCGATGCGCTCGGCGTGGAGGTCGGCGTAATGCCGGATGAGCTTATCGTAGGTGGTGGTGACATCGCCGGAGGGCTGGGTGGTGTAGTCCCGCACCACATCGGTGATGATCTGGGTCTCGCCTCCGTCGGCGTTCCGGTTGGCCGAATAGACCGCCGCGCCGTCCAGCGTCTTGTCGCCGAACTGGTCGATGATGTTCTTGGCCTCGGAAATGTTGTTGTTCAGGCTGTCGATCTGAAGCTGGTAGCGCAGGATGGCGTTCTTCTTGGTGTTGACCAGAAGGGTGTGGTCCCGCACCAGCTTATGGTTGATAACGTAGGCGTAAAGGTCGTTCAGGGCGTTCTGGGTCAGATATTCATACTCCGATACGAGGTCCGAGAAGGAATAGCCCGACTTCACGCTGTAAAAGCCGTATTTCTCTTCTGCCTTTTTTCGCAGAAAAGCCGCACTCTCGTTGGCATTGTTGCGCAGGATCTCCACGCAATCAATATACTCGTAGTTCGCCACCGAGACGTTGCTGGCATTGTTCGGGAAAATATCCGCGTCCACATGGGTCTCGCTGTAATACTGAAAGTAGTTCGTCAGCACCGAGTCCAGCACATTGCGGGCGTAGTCGGTGGCGTCCTTGCTGTCCACCGTGAAGGAGACCGCGTAGGTCGTGGGATAATACTCGTATTCGTCGCCGTTGGAAAGAGCCGTCTCCTTTTTGGTCTCTTCGTCCTCCGGGATAACCTCCTGCACCGAGATCCGGGGGCGGATGGACTCGGTGCTGGCCGTCAGGCCCAGATCCTGAATGGTCTTGTTGATGACCGATGCCGAGGTGATCTCGGAAGGGTCGATCCTTGTTCCGTCGGCGTTCAGGCCCTCGCTGGCGTTGGGGCCTGCGTACTGGATAACGGCTGTGGCCGTGTACGACTGCCGCGACGAAATAAACTCATACACGCCCAGACAGCCCACCGCCGTGACGAGCATGATGACGAACCACCATTTTTTCAGGTAGCGCAGCAAATCAAAACTTTTCATTCTTCCTCCATCCTGTCCCAGAGACGGATATTATTCGTTCTCCATCCGCTGGCGCTGGCGCCGGACGCACGCTTGGACGGCTGCGCCCAGATAGCAGACCGCACAGACCAGCGCTGCCAGCATCACGCTGCGTTTCACGTTATAGCGCTGCATGAAAGACATCTGCGGCTCACTGAACATAAGATAGCTGCGGATGCGCTGGGCGTAGCAGTCGGCGTCCAGCTCCCGTGTCGCGCTCACGATGTCCGCGAGCTGCTGGGTGATGTTGTCCACCATGGCCTGCGCCATCTGCACCTCATGCGACTCGGTGAGCTGTTCCAGCGCCGTGACCTTGGAGTTGTTGGTGGCGATGCTCTTTTGGGCCTCCACCGCCGAGCTGAGCAGCTCGTTGGCCTGCAGGGCCAGATCGTCGATGCCGATCTTGGTGCGGGACATATAGAACGCACCGTCGTTGTCATAGGTAGGGATGAGCACCGAGGAGACCATCTTGTTGTTGTAGTTGTCCAGAATGGTCATGTAGATCGCGCTCTTCTGGGAGTCGCTCATCTCGTCCCACCGCAGGGTGCGGTTCAGCTCGTTGAGGTCGTCGATGCAGCGGAAATTGTTCTTGGCCACGCCTTTTTCCCAGATGTAGCTCTGGTATTCCCGGAGGGTATAGCCCTGCAGGTTCTGTACCTGTTTCTTGATGGCACTGTAGCTCTGGCCGCTGGCGGAGAGATAGGAGCCGTCCTGATCGTTGCGCACCGTGAGGTAGTTGTTGACCCGGTCGATCATCATGCTGAAGTAGGAGCCGATCTCCTCGTAGTCCATGTCGCTGTAGTCATCGTCGATGTCCAGCGAGGTGGCGTTGACCCGGTAATCTGCGGTGAACCGCTTGAGGTATACCCGGCATATCTCGTCGAGGAAGTCCTGCACCGTGATCTTCCCCCAGAGCGTCCACGGCAGCTTGACCGAGAGATAATAGGACGAGCTGATGTAATAATCGTCCTCCTTGGTCACGATCCGGCTGGTGGTGGGGCTGATGGAGATGCAGTCCGCGAGGTCGGCGGTCGTCAGGTCGTCCTGCAGGCCGGTGGCCTGTAAGATGGCCTCGAGATACTCCTGCGTCAGGAACTCCGACTCGCTGAAGCGTGCGCCGTTGGGCGTCTTGCCGGTGACACTCTCCTCGTAGTTCAGGGACATGGTGGTGCTGGCCCCAAAGCTCTTGACGGTGGTAAGTACGAACATGAACCCCAGCGTGCACACCACGCCCACGGCAAAGAGCCGGCGCACCTTCTGCACGAAGACCTCGAACAGAAGGCGGAAGGAGAGAAGGCTGTTGAGGAAGTCGTGAACGGACGAAAAGGCCGGTCTCCTCTTCAGGCGGTGCTTCCAATGTCTGCGGAAGCGTCCTCGCTTTTCCCGGGGAGCTTCTGTCTCCTCGGCTTCGCGGTCCTCTTCCGGCTCGCCGCCCTCTTCGACGATGTTCAGCTCTGCCCAAGCGGCGCTCTCCTGCTCAGGCGGACGCGCCGACCCAGAGCCGCGCCCCCGTCTTTCTTCCGGGCCGACTTTTCCCTCATGCTTCGGTTTTCTTCCCGCAGATCTCATTCGCAGTATTCCTTTTCACTCTCTTTATGGTCACGCCCTGCTGACAGGTGCGCATAATTCAACTATTATATAATACCGCAATTCGTTCTTAATTACAACTGCTCCGGAATTTTTCACCTCCGTTCTGCCGCATTTCAGGGCATTTGCGGGGCCGCCGACTGTCTTATCGCTGAGCTTCATGACGCCGTCGATCAGGACATCGCCGCCGCAGTTGGAGAAGAAGGTGCCGAGAACGAGGAAGCAGCCGTCGGGAGCGCCGAGCAGCGGCAGCAGACCCCCGAAAAAGAGTCCTGAAGCGCGCAAAAAGCACCGGCTTTCTCACGAAAACCGGTGCTTTTTCTCATGGTTCTATTCTACGCCCGCGCAGGCAGAGGAAGAGCGCCTCAGCTGCGGTACTCGGCGGGCAGCTGGTCCATGCTCTGCCACTTGGCTATGGCCTCGTCCAGCTTCATGCCCTTGGCCACCGCGTCGCGGCGGCAGGCGTTGACGGCCTGGATCTCCTTCATCTTCTCGCCGGTCAGGGTGTAGCCCTTCATGGCGATGAGGGTGGCGGCCCAAGCCACCATCGGGATGATGCAGAACAGCACGATGACCACCCAGTTCATGCCGGGGGTGTAGGGGTCGTACTGGGTGGGCAGGCTTTCGAGGCCGACAAAGCTCACCGCGATGCCCACGACGGTAGCGGACAGGCTGGACACCAGCTTGTCCACGAGGCTGAACAGGGTGCCCATGATGCCGGGGATGTAGTTGCCGCTGCGGTAGGTCTCATAGTCCGAGCAGTCGGCGACCATCGGGATGGGCATATCGGCGGTGGCGTAGTATGCGCCGTAGCCGATGCCGAAGAAGGCGATGAAGAGGATGGTGTACAGGTTGATGGACAGGCCGTTCTCTCCCATGATGGACAGGGTGAAGGCGTCGCTGCGGCCCCAGAGCAGCAGCAGGACCAGCACGCCGATGTAGCAGATAAATGCCACGCTGACGTACTTCATCAGGCTGGCCTTCTGGCCCTCCTTCTGGCTGGTGC
>OIPD01000225.1_pt1 | contig 15952 bp, 9 predicted proteins | sample 1585741 | NCBI WGS metagenome assembly OIPD01 (sample SAMN02674606, study PRJEB24791) | human gut metagenome, SKBSTL068 | isolation source: stool | host: Homo sapiens | place: USA | reverse complement strand
ATACAGTAGCTGTTTCAGAGTTCAGACCCAGTTCCTTGTAGTTGTCAACTTTTGCCTTAGAAGCGTTGAATGATACGAAATCGGGTTCTCCGTAGTTAGCCAGTTCTTCAGCAGTCGGGCGGATGAACATGTTAGTTACGAAGTGAGCCTGCCATGCCACTTCCATGATGAAACGTACTTTCATACGAGTAGCGGGGTTGGCACCACAGAAGGTATCAACAACAAACAGACGCTTGCCGCTCAGCTGCTTAACAGCTTTAGCTTTCAAGTCAGCCCAAGCTTCTTCAGAGCAAGGTTTGTTGTCGTTTTTGTATTCTTCAGAAGTCCACCATACAGAATCTTTGCTGGCTTCATTCATTACGAAGAATTTATCTTTAGGAGAACGACCGGTATAGATACCTGTCATTACATTTACAGCACCCAGTTCAGTTACCTGACCTTTTTCAAAACCTTCCAAACCTGGTTTGGTTTCTTCTGCGAACAGTACATCGTAAGACGGGTTGTGGATAATTTCCTTCACGTCTTGGATACCGTACTTGCTTAAATCTAAATTTGCCATTTCTTTTAATGATTTAAAATGTTGGTATTTGGTTTATAATCTCTTTCCTTAATCTCTTTTTACCTTTGATTTACAAGGGAAAACGGGTGTAGAAAAGCTCTTTTTTTCCTGCTTTTCAGCAGGTCCCTTGTTTTTCGCCTACAAAAGTAATACTTTCTTTTTAAAGAAAAGCTCTATTAGAGAAATTTTTCTCTAATAGGAAATCTTTTATAAAACCATAACAATATCTGCTAACTGAATGTTGCAAATTGAGTGAAATTCGTTTACTTTGCAGCAGATTTTAATGTGCTAATGTGCTGATATGCCAATGTGCTAATTGCCATGCGGCATTACGTACACCACATTTGCACATTAGCATATTTGCACATTAGCACATTTATAGTTATGAAGGTTATCAACTTTGCCGAGACAAATTCTGTCTTGAACCAATACGTGGCGGAAATTCGTGATGTAGCAGTCCAGGGCGACCGTATGCGTTTCCGCCGTAATATTGAACGCATTGGAGAGATAATGGCGTATGAAATGAGTAAGGAACTGACGTATTCTGTCAAGCAGGTACAGACTCCCTTGGGGGTGGCGTCGGTCAGCACACCCGATGACGAGGTGGTGATTGCCACTGTTTTCCGTGCCGGATTGCCTTTGCATACTGGATTCTTGAATATGTTCGACCATGCCGGGAACGCTTTTGTTTCCGCTTACCGTTATTATAAGGATAAGGAATGCCGTACGGTGGATGTACACATCGAATACATCGCTACTCCGGATTTGTCCAAGAAGACATTATTGATTGTAGACCCGATGCTTGCCACGGGAGAAAGTATGGAATTGGCCTGGAAGGCCTTCGTCACCAAGGGGATGCCGGCCAAGTTGCAGATAGCTTGTGTCATAGCCAGCCAGCAGGGCGTAGAGCATCTGGAAAAGCTGTTCCCTGGAGATGAAGTGACCTTGTGGTGTGCAGCAATCGACCCGGAGATGAACGAGCATTCCTATATCGTTCCCGGGCTGGGAGATGCCGGAGATTTGGCGTTCGGTGACAAGATATAAGGTTCATATATCTTTTCCATCAGCCTTTTCCCAAGTGCGGGCCTATAATGCCCCGGTTCATAATAATTGTGGATGTCTTTCGTGTATTCGTTGATACCGGTGAAATCAAACACATTCCGTTTTCCGAAGAAGCGCTTTAGCGTCTTTACGTCGGCAGGGTTTATGTTGACCTGCAGGTAGTCGGGACTGATAATGATTTTCACATCGGTATTATGCTTCCGGCAAATCCACTTTATTTCCTGCAACAAGCTGATTTGCTTTTCCCTGAGCACTTGGGGGGCTTCCCGGTATTTCCCGTCTCTATAATTCTTCATTTTCTCTTTGGTGAATTCTCCTTTCCGGTTTTCCCAGTACTTATCTCCCTCTTCCTTTATCATTTTCTCTCTGGGATTCAGCACATCATTGGTTACCGGGTTTCGGGTGGAGCCATAGGGGTTTATAATCCCTTTCATGTAAGGGCGATAGGTATGGAACAGCTTGTAGTCCAGATAGGGGAAGAGAAAGTTCGGGTAGAAGAAGGCTTGGCAGAATTCCTTCTGAAACTTGAAGTTGCTTATTCCCGATATGGCGGGCGGCAGAATGTTGGAATGTCCGGTCAGGCAGCGGTCGTTGTGCAATGATTCCTTGTCGATAATCAGCAGCAGGTTCTTGATTGTTGCACCTGCCTTGTCCAGTGCCTTCAGCTTCAGGCAGACGGCGGCGAGGCTTTCGGCATTTCCGAATAGCCGTACGGCCCTTCCGCCGTGGAGGTATTTCTCCCATTCATGGCATTGATAAGCCATAGTGCAGGAGTTTCCCATGATATAGGAGTCGATGGGGATGGTATCCCGGTTGTTCAGATACATCTGCCACCCCACGTACCCTTCGTTTAGTACAACCGGGGTTTGGTCGTATCGTTCATAGTTCTTCAGGACCATGAAAGGGTCGTCCAGGAAATAGACTGCCAGTAGGGCTATAAAAGGGATAAAAAGGATAAAGAGCTTTTTCATGAAACGTATGGCTGCGTTCCGTTCGCTGTTTTTCTTCATCATGTGTCTTTATTGTCAAAATTGTAAATATATGAAGCTGTCCGAGTTGAACTGTCCCAGTGTGAAAAGTATTATGGCGAGCAGATAATAGATACTCCATCTTACGGCTGTCGGCTGTCGTCCGAGGGCTTCCAGCAAATCATGCTTGGACATGAAATATTCGTAAACCAATATCAGTACGAGTGCGCTTCCTGCCACAATGCTGTTGTGGTCCGGCATTCCGATGTTCATTTCCTTCCAACTGTAATGTACGCCGAAGGAGAGGTGGCTGATGTAGTGGAACGCTTCGGCCATGGAACTTGCCCGGAAGAATATCAGAGATACGGCAAAAAGTAGGTAGGTCCTTACGACGGATAATGTGGCATATAAGCGGCTTCCCAATTGGGCTTTCAGTCTGCGGTGAAATGTCGTGGTCTTCATCTCGTAGAAGATGATGACACCTTGAATTAGTCCGTAGACAGCGAAGTTCCATCCGGCACCATGCCAGATACCCAGTCCCGTGAAGGTCAGCGCCAGACTTAGAAATACGCCCCATTGTCCCCATCCACGCAGGCTCGAGGACAACGGGAGGTACAGATAGTCGCGTACCCAGAATGAAAGCGACATGTGCCATCGGCGCCAGAAGTCGGCAGTGGTCTGTGCAATGAACGGCCGGTTGAAGTTTGGGCTGAGCTTGAATCCCAGCATGCGCGCTCCTCCCAATGCGATGTCGGTATATCCGGAGAAGTCGGCATACAGCTCTATCGGATATAGGAGGCATGCCATCAGCAATTGCACGCCTGAGGCTGTGTATACCGACCCGAAGACACCGTCTATGTATGGGGCGATGGAGTCGGCCAGTATCAGTTTCTTTATCAGTCCCACGACAATCAGTCTCATTCCGTAGACCATGGATGCATAGTCCGTAGCTTTGCAGGACTTCAGTTGGGGGAGCATGTCACCTGCCCTTTCTATGGGACCGGAAAGGAACTTCATGAAGAAGAGCATGTATATCATGAAGTCGGGCAGGCTCTTTTCCGGTTCTTCTTCTTGCCAATAGATTTCTGTCAGGTACGAAATGGCCTGGAAAGTATAGAAAGAGATTCCCAGCGGAAAAAGGATGTGGCAGTCTGTAAGCCGGTCGGCATACCGGAATGCCAACCAGCTCACGACCAGAAAACACACACCTGAAAAATAAATTCCCTTCATGCTGCTTTCCCGCTTGGTCTGTCCTATCCATTTGCCAAGGTAGAAGGTGGTAAGCGTGAGGATGAGGGCCGTTATCAGAAAAGTGAGGTGGTAGAAGCCTATGAAGAGGCAGCTGGCTGTCAGTAAGGTCGCTTTTCTGAATCGTGAAGGAAGCGTATGGTATAGAATGAAAGTACACGCAAACAGTACGACGAAGTTCAGGGATATGAATGACATTTCCTAGTTGGTTTTGGTTAAAATGGCATGGCAGATGTCTCCCACGTTTTTGAGTTTTACAATATCTCTGAAGGTGAAGCGTACATTGAATTTCTTCTCTATCTTGTTTATCAGTTGCATGTTGGTCAGTGAATCCCATCCTTCCACATCCTGGGCGGTGGTCTCATTGTCAAGTACAATGTTCTCTCTTTTCAGTACCTCCCGAAAGATGAGGCTCATTTCATTCAAAATAGTCTGTGTATCCATTGTCAAGTTTAAATTAGTTCTTGTATTTTCTTTCTGTCTGTTTTGCTACTGGTGTTCAGCGGAAACTGTTCCAGGCAATGCATATGCTTGGGAATCATGTAGTAGGGAAGCCTGCTATACAGATATTCCTCCATCTGCTGTTTGTCGAGCTGTTTCTTCTCTACGACGAGATGTAGTTCGCACTGATTGCCGTTGTCGTATTTGGGAATGACGACTACACGGCATTCACCGTTGAAAAAGTTTTTTGCCACATGTTCAATCTCGCTCAGCTCGATGCGAAATCCTTGTATCTTTATCTGTGAGTCTTTTCGTCCGCAATAGATGATGTCACCGTCGGCATCCATCCGGCAGAGGTCTCCCGTCTTGTAGTATACTTTTCCATTGGCGGTCTCTACGAGGCATTCCCCGTTTTTTTCGGGAGCATTCCAGTATCCACCCATCACTTGATTGCCGCTAATCCATAGTTCGCCGGTTTCTCCGGTAGGCAGCGGGCGACCGTCGTTATCCATAATTAGGGCATCGATGCCTTCGAAAGGCCTTCCGATAGCGGTCATGCCGTTGTGATGCTTGCAGGAGGTGACGGGTATCCGGTAGGCAGTGCAGTAGATGGTTCCCTCTGTCGGTCCGTATAGGTTTATGAAAGAGGCATTGGGGACACATTTTCTGAAAGCATCCAACAGCTCCGCGTCAGAAGCCTCGGCAGTAACCACTAGATATCTAAGTGCGGGGAGGTGTATCTCCGGAAAATAGGGACGTAGCAGCTGGAGCAGTGAAGGGGCCACGGCAGCGAAGGTCAGGTCGTATTTTTCCAGAGTTTCAATTACGTTGATGTATTTCACGCCTTCCGGAGAAACGGTGTATATGCAAGCACCCAGCGTCAGCGGATATAGAAAGGATACGATGGAAACGTCGAAAGTGAGTTCGAACATCTGCAGCATCCGGTCGTTTTCGTCCAGTTGCCAGTCGAGGCGGTGGTAGGCGGTATAGAAAGCATTTAGGTTACGGCGGGAGATGGGTACTCCTTTGGGTTCGCCCGTGCTTCCAGAGGTAAAGATGATGTAGGCATTTTCCTCTTCTGCCGTATGGAGGATGTCTTCTGCGGCATGGAACGTGGCGGAGTTCTCTGCCTGCTCTATTTCGGAGGTACATATCAGTTCCAGATTCCGGGTGTCGAGGTTCAAGATATGGATATTCTCGGTATGCAGCACGAGGCGAATGCCTGCCGAGTCGGCAATTCTGTCGTTCCTATGTTTGGGGTAGGAAGGATGGAGGATGACGTATGTCTTTCCGCAAATCAGTGCAGATAGTATGGATGCGTATGTTTCCAGTCTGTTTTCTGCGACGATGCCGATAATTTTGTCTTCTCTGTCCTTGAATAGGGAGGATATTTTCTGTACGCAAGTTGCCAGCTCTCCATAAGTGCAGGCCGTGTCTTCGATGACGAATGCTGGTCGGTCGGCATATTTGCCGAAGGCTTTCATGATGTCGCCAATCAAGTCATTTGGATATTTTTTCATTTAGTCCGTTATGTTATAGTTCAGTTTTTGCGGAAGCGATGTTTGTCCGTCGTTTATTAAAGACAGTGGTTTCCCGCAATCTCCCTACCGGGAAATCCTTAAGATTTCTAAAAAAGGAGGGATACTGTTCGGAATAAAAGAAACAGAGGGGGCAAATACATACTCACCACAGGATAGCACGGATTAACACTGCTAAAAACTCTTTATTATCAGAACTCCTAAGGCAATCTGTGTTAATCTGTGTTATTCTGTGGTGAGTATGATATACTCTTCGGGCAAAATGGGTTTGCAAACAAAGTCCTTATTTTGCCCAGAACAGTTTGTGGTAGTAAGTGTCTTCGGCCGACACCTCTTTATAGTAGGGATTGTAGTTGACTTCCGTATTCGGGTATCTCCAGCGGTTCGGCACATTTGTGATGGTACCGGCTACTTCGGGGAAGACCAGGCCGGACGGATAGCCGGTACGTCGGATGTCACTCCATGCCTCGCGACTGGCCAGGAAACCGAAATGCAGCCACTTTTGGGTAATGATAGCATCCAGCTTGTCTGCATATTCCGTGCTGTTCCATTTGGCAGCAGCGAAAGAGGCTGTTTCTTCGGCAGTGGGGGCATTATACCGGCGTGCGTTTTCACCCGTACTTACCGAGTCGTAATAGTAGTAAAGCGTGATGGACTGGCCGACAGCCTTTTTGAACTCTTCTTCCGCTTTCGCTTCATTCTTTGCCACTCCATACCCCATTTCATAGGCTTCCGCTTTCAGGAAATGGATTTCGGGTGAGGCCATTATCAGCATGTCGAATTTATCGTTTTCCCAAAAGAAACCTTTCTGCGTGATTTGTGAGAAACCGGTGTTGCTGGTATTGACTTCGTCTTGTGCCTGCGAGTTGTAATATTCCGTCAGCTCATCCGCCACGGTGAGGTCTGTGCCCAGATAACGGTGCTCGTCCAATTGACCGGTGTTTTGGTTGGTAATCTTCACGGGATTGAAGTTGAGCAGGATGCGCGGGTCGTCTTCTCCTTTCACATAAACGCCGCTCAGTGGGTCATTGCTGGTCATATCATAGTTGCCATGGCCCAGCATGCGGTCGATGATGGCGCCCGAAGCGAGTCGGTTGGTTACCCAGTCACCCAGTCCGTGGCCTGCGGTGAAGTTCAGTTGCCCAGACTTCTGGTTGACAATGAGAATGTTGTTTTCTTGTTCCTCTATCAACGGATAGGCCGACGGATTTTCCAGGATTTCCTTGATGGCGGTACGGCCTTCCGCCTGCAAGTCTCCCTGCGCGGCTACGCGCAGGGCAAGGCGTAGGCGCAAGGAGTTTGCATAACGTTCCCATTTGTCCATGTCCCCGTTGTTGATAAAGTCTTGTGTATTGAAGTTCCTCGGTGTGGGGATGGAGCGGAACCGCGGAGCAATTTCTTTGAGCTCGTCAAGAATGGTTTTATATATATTCTCGGCCTTGTCATAGTGAGCATACGATTTACCTACATCGTTGGTAAGCGGCAGCGTGCAAGCTTCCGAGAAAGGCATATCCCCGAAAACGTCCACTGTGGCGGCAAAGAAATCGTACAACTGTACTTTGGCGGCAAGATAGAATGCCTCGTCCTGGGCTTGTTCTGCCGCGCTTTCTTCCTCGTAGAGAGATTCCAGCTTACGGAACTGGGCCAGTGCCGAATACACATTGTCCCACTGTCCGTCAATAGCGGGTATATAGCCGGGGGTATACATATCCGTAGTGTTGGAGTAGCCGAAGGTTTGTGCATACTTGCCCGTAAACTGTGAATCGAATCCGAAGAACCGGTTGTATTCGTAAACATCATAGTCCTTTACTTTTTGGAAGACTCCTACCATCAGATTACTGATGGTGACTTGGGTTACTTTGGAGGGGTCTTCGTATTTGCTGTCGAAGTCATAATCCGTACAGCCTGATGTTGTCAAGAGGAATGCTCCCAATGAAACAAGAGATAATATCTTTGTCTTTTTCATACTCTTTGTTGTTTTTTGGATGGTTGTTTTGTCAGAAACTTGCACGAAGTGAAACACCGAAACTGCGGGTAGCTGTGGTAGAACTTCCCACGGTAGCCTGGTTGGCCCAGGATGTTCCGACGGACGACTCCGCATCGTAGTTTTTCAGTGCTTTGTAGAAGTAGAAGAGATTACGTCCGAAGACCGACACACTCAGCCGGCCCAGTCCCAGTTTGGAGATCATCTTTTCGGGAAATTGGTAGCCGATGGTCAATTCACGCAGTTTGACATAAGAATTGTCGAATACCGAATGGCGGTATGTCAGCTGTTCGGCCTCCGTTCCCCAATTATAGGTGGTGTTGTAGTAATAGCCTGCCGGAATGATACGTGTGTTTCTTTCGCCAGTGGAGGCCACTACACCCGGAAGAATGATGCCGTCGTGGTAGATTATCTCTCCGTTGGGGCCGGCACCCGTGGAAGGGTCTACTTGTACCGGAATTCCGCTGGAATTGTTGTCGCCCGGATAGTAATAGGATAGTCCGCCGTGTTCCGTATCACGGTACTTTAGGGATTCGGGTGTCAGACCCACTGCGGTGGCATATTGGTTCATTTCGTTGATGACATCTCCTCCGATGCGGAAGTCGATACTGAAATCGAGGAATACATTCTTGTAGGAGAAAGAGTTGAATAGACCTCCTACGCCTGCTGGATTGATGTTGCCGACTTTCTGCAATTCGGTTTGGTTGAGGTAAAGACCTTTATCGGAAACGAGGTACTCACCGTTTTCGTTCACCTGGGGAACCTGCGCATAGATGTCACCCATTGGCTGGCCTTCCACAGCTTGTATTTTTATTCCACTGCCTCCGGAGTTGAGTATTTCCAGATAGGGCACTCCATCGGCCAGTTTCACCACTTTGTTCTTATATACACCATAGTTGGCTGTCAGGTCCCAGCGGAAATCTCTGGTCAGTATGGGAGTGGCACTGATTGATATATCCCAGCCGTGGTTGGCTACCTCGCCCACATTCATCAACACATTCTTTACGCCTGATGTGGAAGGTTGCGGCGTGGAGAGTATCTGGTCCTTTACACGGTTGTTGTAGTAGGATATATCTATACCCAACCGGTTGTTTAAAAACTTGCTTTCCAGACCTATCTCGTATTCGTACTTCTTTTCCGGACGGATATCTGCATTCCCCCATGAAGAGGGAATGGTGTTCCAGGTGAATCCGTTGTCTGAACCTTGCTCGTAGACGATATTGGCGGTATAGGTTTCAGGAGCATTTCCTACGATACCGTATGAGAGGCGCAGTTTTCCATAGTTCCACCATGACGGCATGTGGAAGGCTTGGGTGAAGAGGAAACTCAGATTAGCGGAAGGATAGAAAAAGCTCTGGTCTTTTAGGGTAGACGAGCGTTCCTGGCGTCCGGTCAGTTCAAGGAATAGATAGTTGTCCCATCCCAGGCTCAGTGTACCCATATAGCCGGTTTTCAGTAGTTCCATACGTTGCAGGGTACTGCTTGGCGTGTAGCGGCTGGCATTGAGGTCGAACCAGTTTTCCGTGACAAGCCCGCCATTGGTGGAGACCCTCATATTGTTCATATTTTCGTAGCGTCCGGTCCAGCCTACGGTGGCGGCAATGTCGAAGCGGTTGATATTATAGTTGAAGTTCAACATAACATCTCCATAGACAATGTCGTAACGGCGGTTGATGGACTGGAAGCTACCGTTGGGGTCGTATAGGGAATTGGGTTGTTCGCTTTCATATTTCAGTGTTTGCTTCACATCTGTGATATCAGTTGAAACCTGGGCGCGCAGACTCAGCCAGTTGGTTATCTGCCAGGTGGGGCGAATTATACCGATGAGCCGATTCTCTGTCTCGTCGCTATGGTGATGGTACATATTCCACAGCATGTTGTTCACTCCGGTGGCGTAACTGGGGTCGTAGGCCCATGATTCCTCAGGAGTCAGCGTGGCGTTTCCTCCGACAAAGGTATTACGGTATCCCAGACTGGTGACGTAGCTTTGTTTCAGATAGGGAATGTCCAGGAAGGTGGAGAACATGTTGCCGAAACCGCTGTATAGGTTGAGCGAGGTTTGCGGACGGTCTTCTACATTCTGTACGATGTAGTTAAGGGAGTATTCCAGTTTCAGCGGTTTCGCCAGTTGATACGAACCGGTCAGCTTGAAGTTGTGTTTGGTGAAGCTTCCGGTCAAGGCATTGGGAATCTCGTCCATGAATGTGTAGGAGAAGCGGTTGCTGGTGGTTTCCGTCCCTTGTGAGATGGCGAGATTGTAAGTCTGGGTCCAGCCGGTGCGAAACAACTCTTTCCACGGGTTGTCGGTCAGTGCCTGGTAGGGGCGCATCTTCCCGTCCCAGTAAAGTACCTCGCTACCGTCGTATTTCGGGCCGAAGGACAAGGTGGTGGAACGGAGGCTTTTGTAGCTTTGTCCGTTTAGGGTTCTCTGATAGAAGCCTCCCGTCTGTTTCTCATAATCGCTGTATGCGGTGTTGTAGGTTCCCGGCCCGTATACGGTCTGTACTTTTGGCAGATAAGCCGGTAAGTTTGCCATGACTTGGGCATTGAAGTCCACCGTCAGCTTGCCACTTTTGGCGCGTTTGCTGGTGATGACTACCGCACCGTTTGCAGCCTCCGAGCCGTAGAGAGCTGTGGCGGAAGCTCCTTTCAGAATACTGAGGCTCTCGATGTCCTCTGGGTTGATGTCTACCAGACCATTGGAACGGATTTGTCCGTCGTTGCCAAATTCAGCGAAGTCCGTGCTTTTGCCCGTGCCGCCGTTGCGGATGGGTACCCCGTCCAGAATGATGAGTGGCTGGTTATTTCCAGTGATAGAGGTCAGGCCGCGTACGTTGATGGAGACAGCTCCGGCAGAACCGCCCTGTGTTTGTGTAATGCGGACTCCCGGTGCTTTACCGTACATGGCAGAGGCAAAATTGGGTGCTCCTGCCTTTACCAATTCGTCTGCACTGATGGTACTGATGGCATAACCGACACGTTTCGTATCTTTTTTGATACCCATTGCCGTTACTACGACTTCTTTCAGTTGCTGGGTATCTTCGCTGAGTGTAATCTTCAGGTCGCCTTGCTTTTTTCGTTTTGCCAGGTTTATCTCCCGGGTGGCATAGCCCATGTAAGCGATAGAGAGTGTTGCATCTGCAGGAACGGTCAGTGTGAAGTTGCCGTCCACATCGGTAATGACGCCGTTGTTGGTACCTTTCTGTATGACGCTGGCACCGATAAGCGGTTCTCCTGTTACATCTCTCACAATGCCTTTAATGGTTCGGTTTTCTTGTGCGAAGGCTGTTCCGGTGAAAAGAAATGCTAATAACCAACTTGCAATAATCAAACTTTTTTGGAAGTGCGACACTGAATGTGGAATGTCACACCGTTTTCTCATCCTGATTTTCATACTACTGAAAAATAATTGATTTATCTTATTATAAATATTACGTCCTTTCGGCGGATATTTTAGCAAGAGATATGCCAAACGAAAGGCAAGCTATCCTTTCAAGGATGAATAATGTTGATAATCAATCGTTTATTTTTAATTGGGAAAAGGGAAGTTCGGGTGTTTGTGGTGTGGAGATGTGGAAAAAATCCACAGTAGGTATTCCACAATTTCCTTCTCTTCCCTTGAAGTCTTGTTGTCGGCCCTTATTGGTAGCCTTGTTCGTCGGAGGTATGTTCTATCGCTGTAATAAAATCTGGTGCAGTTGCAGTGGTTGCATTTTCTTTTCAGGGTGGGAGTGCTTTTGACCTTTATCTGGGAAGGATTACTCGAACGAAGGAACCATCAGCCTGCGGTTTGTGAGAGAAAGGATAGGTAGGTACTCTTACTTTTGGGAAATTAATATCATGTTTGCACCTTATTTGTTTCGTGCAAACATAATATTAATAAGAAATGATACAAGCTATTAATATTGCAACTCAAAAGTGTGGAAGCAAAATGCGCTTCCATACTTTTGAGTTGCTTCCACAGCATCTGAAATGCCGTTGGATAAGAAATTTCGGCAGATGAGTGGAAGTGTGGAAGCAACTTATGCAAAAATCTTAGTGGTTTATTTTACTTCCCACGTATCGTTCGTCATCAATAACTCCTCGAAGTTGTGATACTTCTTCTTGGCAGACACCTCTTCGATTTGTTCATGAACGGCATCGTCGTAAGTAGGAGCTTCCACATCGCGGATAACACCGAGTGCAATCGGGAAGTCGGGACCTTCCATTAGGGCAAGCTTTAGTTGCAGGGTGTTGTCCATGCAGTGGGCATCGTGGATGAGGATATCCTTCTCTGTAATGCCGTTCTCACCGAGTTTCACGACTTTCAGACCAAAGCCTTCCTGCATCAGGCCGTATTCGTTGTTCTCGCCGAAGAACATCGGTTCGCCATGTTTCAGGTAGATGGCATTCTTGGAGCGGTCTTCCTTTTTGGCTACGGAGTCATGCGTACCGTTATTGAAGATAACGCAGTTTTGCAGAATCTCGCAAACGGAAGCCCCTTTGTGAGCCATGGCTGCCTTCAATATTTCCACTGTCCCCGGAGCATCGGTAGCTACCGCGCGGGCAAAGAAACGGCCACGGGCACCGAAACAAAGCTCTGCCGGGTGGAATGGATCTTCTACCGTACCGTAGGGAGACGACTTGCTGACGAAACCACGCGGAGAGGTCGGGGAATATTGACCTTTGGTCAGACCGTAGATGCGGTTGTTCAGCAGAATCATGTTCAGGTCGATATTACGGCGTACGGCGTGGATGAAGTGATTACCGCCGATGGCCAGACCGTCACCGTCGCCGGAGATTTGCCATACCGTCAGGTTGGGATTGGCAACCTTGGCACCTGTAGAGATGGCAGCAGCACGTCCGTGGATGGTCTGCATCGCATACGTATTCATATAATAGGGCAGACGGCTGGAGCAGCCGATACCTGAGATGACGGCATTCTCCCAAGGAGCTTTGCCGATTTCTGCCATTGCTTTGTGCAGTGAGGCCAGAAAGAAGTGGTCACCACAACCCGGACACCAACGAGGTTGTCCTTTTTTATAGTCTTTTGCTGTATATTCGCACATAATCTTTTTAAATTGATAGTTGATAATTGATAGTTGATAATTGGTGGTTGGTCATTGATAATCCGCATATTACGCATGGTTATTATCAATAGTTAACAGTCAATTGTCAATTAATTTATTGAACGCTGCCACCAGCTCGGCAACGACGAACGGCTGTCCTTTGACTTCGTTGAACTGGTACGGGGTGAAGTTGTCTATCTTCATACGTAGATAACCGGCAAATTGTCCGAGGTTTTGTTCGGCAACTACCACCTTCTTGTACTTCTTCAGAACAGCCTCCGTGTTCTTGGGGAGTGGGTTTAGATAAGTGAAGTGGGCGAGGGCAACCTTCTTGCCTGCCTTCTTCATCTCTTCCATGGCCGAATACAAGTGGCCGTATGTACCGCCGAAACCGACAATCAGCAAATCGGCATCGTCTGCACAGCCTTGCACTTCTACATCAGGTACGGGGATTTTGGCCACCTTCTCGGCACGTAGGTGGCACATCAAGTTATGGTTTTCGGGATCGGTGGAGATGGCACCGGTATTGCTGTCTTTCTCCAGACCTCCGAGGATGTGCATATAGCCTTCTTGTCCAGGGATGGCCCAGTAGCGGACACCCGTTTCAGGATTGCGTTTGTACGGAGTATAGTTGTCCTTCATTTCGGGAGTCACATAGGGAGGAGTGATGGCGGGATAGTCTGCCAGTTTGGGCAGCTTCCAGGCGCCGGAACCATTGGCAACAAAGCCGTCGGTCAGCAATACGACCGGAGTCATGTGTTCCAATGCAATCTTGCTTGCCATGTAGGCTGCATCGAAACAGTTTGTGGGTGAAGAGGCAGCGATGACGGGCATTGGGCTTTCACCGTTGCGGCCGAACAGTGCTTGTAACAAGTCTGTCTGCTCTGACTTGGTGGGCAGACCGGTAGAAGGGCCGCCACGTTGCACGTCGAGCACAACCAGCGGAAGTTCTGTAATGACTGCCAGGTTCATGGCTTCCGATTTCAGACAGACACCGGGACCTGAAGTGGAGGTCACAGCCAGCGCGCCTGCAAAAGCGGCGCCGATAGAAGTGGCGCAACCGGAAATTTCGTCTTCACACTGCACGGTCATCACGCCCAGAGACTTGTGCTTAGAGAGTTCGTGCAGTACATCGGTTGCCGGAGTAATGGGATAGGAGCCGAGGAACAGCTTCAGGCCAGCCTTTTCAGCTGCGGCGATGAAGCCGTAAGCAGTAGCTTTGTTACCCGTGATATCCATGTATCTGCCGGGAACGGTGGTTTTACTTTCAATCTTATATGTGTGGGCTACGGAAGCATGGGTGTTGTGTCCGTAATCATATCCTGCATGTATAACCTTGATGTTTGCCTCGGCAATTTCGGGCTTTTTGGCGAATTTCTCGCGGATGAAATCTTCGGCTATCTTTAGGTCGCGGTTGAACAGCCAACATACCAGACCTACTGCAAACATGTTGCGGCATTTCAGCATGGATTTGTTGTCCATTCCGGTGTCGGCAAGGCAGTCTTTCACCATCTTTGAGATGGGGGCGGCGATGACATCCTGCTTAATACCCATTTCCTCTATCGGATTATCGGTCTTGAAAGCCGCCTTTTCCAGGTCTGATTTCTGAAAAGCGTCTGTATCGATAATGATACAAGCAGTGGATTTAGCAAACTTATATTGGGTTTTCAGTGCGGCGGCGTTCATCGCTACCAATACGTCGCATTTGTCACCCGGGGTATAGACTTTCTCAGCACCGATATGTACTTGGAAACCGGAAACACCGGTAAGTGAACCTTGCGGGGCGCGGATATCTGCCGGATAGTCGGGGAATGTACTGATATCATTGCCCACGGTAGCCGAAACTGTTGAAAAGATGTTGCCGGCGAGCTGCATACCATCGCCGGAGTCTCCGGAGAAGCGGACTACCACTTGCTCCAGTTCTTTGACCATCATGTCGTTTGCCATAACTTACGAATTATTATATGTATTATATAAGGAAACTTATACTTATTTTGTTCAAAGACAAATTTCGTAAAGTTAATCGGATTAACAAAACTTTTTTCGGAAAATCAGCAGAATACATTATCTTTGTACCCGCATTCCATTGCTATATGCAGAATGTATGCAAAAAGGCTCTGTAGTTCAACGGATAGAATAGAAGTTTCCTAAACTTTAGATAGGGGTTCGATTCCCCTCGGGGCTACTACGAAGAATCTGTGAGAAGTTGTTTTGTTTTGCTTTCATATCGTATCTGGTTTTGAGTTTAACAATGGCTTCTTTTAAGATGAACGTCTTATAGCTTCTATTTGTTTTAATAATCAATAGAAAAAGCCTCTACCGAATGTTCGGAAGAGGCTTTTTCTATTTTTGGAATTTATTATTCTTCCGTAGTTACTGGTACGACTTTTTTGTTCTTCATCATGTTGTATGCAATCGGAGATGCAATGAACAGTGATGACAATGTACCGATAACAACACCCAAGATCATTGCGAATGCAAAGCTGCGGATTGAATCACCGCCAAGGATGAAGATACACAGCAATACGATCAATGTACTTAATGATGTATTGATAGTACGTGCAAGTGTAGTATTCAATGAATCATTGAACAACTGACGTTTGTCACGTTTCGGATACAGGCCGAAGAACTCACGTACACGGTCGAAGATTACCACCTTGTCATTGATAGAGTAACCGATAGCTGTCAGGATAGCACCGATAAACGTTTGGTCAATTTCCAGTGAGAATGGCATCCAGCCCCAGCAGAGAGAATAAGCACCCAAGATCATCAATGTATCACTTGTCAGTGCAGCTACAGAACCCACACTATATGCAATGTTACGGAAACGAATCAAGATGTACAGGCCAATTGCAATCAAAGCAAGTACTACAGACCACATAGCGGAAGTCTTGATATCATCTGCAATGCTCGGACCTACTTTCTGTGAGCTGACGATACTACCACCAGTATGGTTTTCACGATCGATAAATGTTTCCAGAGTAATGTTTTGCGTCAATACGGGCTTCAATGTCTCATAAAGATATGCTTCTATTTCAGAGTCAACATTGTTGCCGTCTTCTTCAATACGATAGTTTGTACTGATACGTACAGTTTTCTTATCT
>OIPD01000168.1_pt1 | contig 22296 bp, 16 predicted proteins | sample 1585741 | NCBI WGS metagenome assembly OIPD01 (sample SAMN02674606, study PRJEB24791) | human gut metagenome, SKBSTL068 | isolation source: stool | host: Homo sapiens | place: USA | reverse complement strand
CAAGGCTTTTCGCCGTTTAAAAGATAAGACACAGGTATTTTTATCTCCAGTGGGCGATCATTATCGAACAAGGTTAATGCACACTTTGGAAGTATCGCAGAATGCCAGAACGATCGCAAGAGCATTAGATCTCAATGAGACATTGACAGAAGCGATCGCGCTTGGACATGACCTTGGGCATACACCGTTTGGACATGCGGGAGAACGAGTGTTAAATGAAATGAATCCAGCAGGATTTAAGCATAATGAACAAAGTGTCAGGGTTGCTCAGTGTCTGGAGAAGAATGGACAGGGATTAAATCTTACATGGGAAGTCTTAGATGGAATGAAAAATCATTCAATGCACAGCATGCCGCATACATTAGAAGGAAAAATTGTGCGGCTGGCAGACAAAATTGCATATATCAACCATGATATTGACGATTCCGTACGGGCTAAGGTTCTACGGGAAGAAGATCTTCCAAAAGAATTTACGGAAGTCCTTGGAACAACATATCGGGAACGGATCAATACGATGGTGCTTGATATTGTAAAACATAGTGAGAATCTGAATGATATTGTGATGTCAAAGGAAGTAAGAGATGCAATGATCGGTCTTCGAAGGTTTATGTTTGAGAGAGTTTATGAAGAACCGAATACGAAGAAAGAAGAAGACAAGATCAAGAATATCATTGGTCCGTTATATGAGTATTATCTGATACATGTTGAGCAATTGCCAGAATATAATAAGAAGATGATCGATAAACCAGGAGATGTACCTGTGGCAGTTTGTGACTATATTGCTGGAATGACAGACCATTTTGCAATTGAGAAATATACTGAGATTTTTATCCCCAAATTTTTTATGCAAAAATAAAGGAAAATAAAAAAAGGTGTAGAATAATAATATATAGAGGGATTTTTTAAGGAGGGACAAGCGTTGATTTATGGTGAAGAAATCATAGAAGAGGTGCGAAGCCGGAACGATATTGTTGATCTGATCTCGACGTATGTACCGTTGAAGAAAAAAGGCAGTTCTTATTTCGGTTTGTGCCCGTTTCATAATGAAAAATCACCCTCTTTTTCTGTGAGCCGAGATAAACAGATGTATTACTGCTTTGGCTGCGGTGAGGTCGATGGCATCGCCGTTGGCTCCGCAGCCAAAGCAGTAATAATAGGTGTCGTTCAGCTTCATGCTGGGGTCGCTGTCGGAATGGAACGGACAGCACACCATGCCATGGCGGTCTGGCTCCATGCCGTACATTTCTCCCACCTGCCGAACGGTGATGGCGGACTTGACAGTTTGATACAGGCTCAAGGGCATTCCTCCTTTGTTTCGTGTGTTGCACCAGAGTATCCCCAAAGTGGGAACTCTGGTGTTTTTTGCTTCCTGCCTGAATATACGGAAAATTTTGCAGGAAAGGCGAAAAAGCGGCAGAACTGCAACGGAAAAAGAAAAAAGCCCTTACTGGTTGCAGATTTGCAACAGCAAGGGCGGAGAGGTAACCGTATATTGAACAAAACGGCAGAGCGTATTATAATGAGGAAAAAGCTCAAAAAGGAGGGCCGACCACATGGCACAGGAATATCTGCCCGCACCGTCCAACGTCCGTCTTGCGGACTTGATGAAAGAGCACAATATCAGCCAACCGGAGCTTGCCAAGGAAATCGGCTGCTCCAAAAGCACCATCAGCCGCTTCATCAGCGGCGCAAAAGGGACGCTGACCCATGAGCAGGTGCTGAAGATCGCAAGGCTGTTCAACGTATCTACGGATTTCCTGCTGGGAGAAACCAACATCCCCGACCGCAAAAATTACGACATTGCCGAACTGGGCTTGTCCGTAGAAGCTGCAAAGAACCTCTACACAGGGCGTGTCAATACAGAGGTGGTCAACCTGCTGTTGGAAAACGCCCGCTTTGCAGAGCTTACTTACCGCATATCGCAGTATTTTGATGATACTTTTGCGTCTGGCATCGCAGCACAGAACGCCATGCTCACGACATTGAGCACCCTGCTGCGCACAAAGGTCAAGACCCCGGAAGCAGCCAAAGCCGCAAAGGACATCAGCCTTCGGAGAAAGCCGGTGTACCAGGGCGACCTTGATGATATTGAAATGTACTTCATGGCGGCAATCAAGGAAATCAAAAAGGGTATCGGGAGCCATTACGCCGAACAGGAAGCCATGAGCAAGAAAGTGGCAGAGAAGATGTTCACCGAATTGACCAAAGGGCAGGATGTGCAGCACCCAACGATCACGGCAGAGCAGTTGACGGATGCAATGTTGGACAGCGTTTCGGGTATGGAAGGAGCCACGCCGGAAGCACTGGAACAGCTGCGGAACGGTCTGCTGGGAATCTTGCAGTCTGCCGCAGAGCAGGAAAACGCCCATGAAGCAGACGAATGAACGGCTTTGTGCGCTGGCACAGAAAGGCGATGCTGCCGCGCTGGACAGCCTGATCGACAACAACAAGTCCTTTATTGGCAAGGTGGCAAATGACCTTTTCCGCAGCATGAATCTGGCACAGTCTGGCCTGAACCTTGACACGGACGATTTGAAACAGGCAGGCAATCTGGGCTTATGGAAAGCTGTGCCGAAGTTCGATGCAGCGCGCGGCATGAAGTTCCTGACCTATGCGGCTCCTGCCATCCGCAACGCCATGATGGACATGGTGCGGGATGCCTTTGCCGCTTTTGAGCAGCGGATGGTGACGGAAGACAAGGACGGCGTCTGTTACCAACGTGTTTCGCTGGATGATGTTCTGCCGGGAGAGGAACAACTACGGCGCATTGAGGCCATAGCCGACCCCTACGCCATGCAGCCGCAGAGCATTATGGAGGAGCAGGAATCGCGCCGGGAACTGTATTATGGCCTGAAACGGCTGACCCAACGGGAGCAGACCTATCTGCTGTACCGCTATGGCTTCACCGATGGCGAGGAACATCCGCTGATCGGCACGGCGATATACTTTCACCTGACAAAAGGCCGCGCCAAAAAGACCGAGGAACAGGCCATGGATAACCTGTGGCTGGAACTGCCGTGGTGGTTTGATTAAAGGGAGCGAAGAAAATAGCTTTTATACACTAAAGAATGAAATCAAAATGAATGAGAATTTATTTGGAAGTTTTAGGGAAGAATGCACATTCTAATTTTTTTAATATGGAAAGCTTTTTACGGTTGATAGCTTGTCTACTGACACCAGATTTTTCTGCTATATCTGCGATGCTCATTCCTTTAAAAACAAATTGAGATAATAAGGTCAGTTCAGAAGGTTGAAGAACAGAATGTAAATCGGAAATCAATAGTTCAGGATATTCATCGTTTGAGGACAAAGACATCTGATTGAAATCAATTTCATCAACGCTTGCGATGACAGAGTTATCTACGGCGTTTTTTCGGCTGTTAAGCGAAATGTATTGATGCCGGATAGAGGATTCAATATATTTCACTAATGTGCCGTCATCTTTTCTTTGAAGTTTGGTCAATTTTCCGGAATGCAGTAATTCGAGAAGATATAATTGTAAATCTGAATAGGCATCCTCATACTTAAGAAGAGCTGCATATTTTTTCAGTAATGGCTGAAAACGTTGGACGATTTGTAGCTGTGCAAAGGAGTTGCCGTTATATGCATTTAGAAAAAGGTCAAAAAGCGTATAATTCAATTTTCTTTCCTCCTTTTAAGAGGAAAGAGAAAAAATGTTAAGATTTGTAAACGGAAAAATAGATTTTTGTGAGCTAATATAAAAAGTTTACAAGAAGGTAATAGAGACTAAACAATATGTTGATAAACTTATAAAAAAGGAGAACATATATGAATTGTGCAAAAAGTGTAAAAATGATAGTGATTCTAGGTTGTATTGTGGTGAATTTGGTGGGATGTGGAATGAATGATACAACAGCATCATCAATGTCCACAGTAGTTTCGTCACAGGATACATCGTCAAGTTCATGCAATTCTGAAGAAAAAAATGATTTGCAAGATTTTTCCCAGACGTTAGTTGATTCGACCTCGGTATTTTTAGATCAAGATCAATATACTGTTTTTGAAAAAGCGCAGAAAATAGACTATGCACTTTGGGGACAATCAAGTAACTTAAAAGGACTGAATTTTAAAATTGAAGATGCTCCGACTTTTGTGCCTATGACGCAAAATGCGCCGACATATGTAAAACTGAACGGACATGATTATGAGGTCTATCAAAATTCTTATAAAGAGTTTGAAGAATATATGAAATCTATTTTTACAAATGATTTCTTGTCACAAGATTCAATTGAGAAAAAGTTTGTGAATTATAATGGAAAACTTGCCGTTTGTGATGACTATGATTTGGCACAAATTCCATATTTTACTGGATATGTGGGAGAATATTATCCGGATGATTTCTGCTCAGTGCGATACTATTTGAAAAATAAAACGGAAGCACAAGTAAATTTTGTAATGATTGCATACTATAATCCCAATGAAACGTATGAGGAACATGATGAGTATTCATATGATGACATGAATAAAGTCGAATATGAAATGCAGTTGGTAAAAGTTGGGGATGTGTGGAGAGTAAATAAATATCACTCGCCTGAGCTTGGATAAGCAGATAGTGAAAAGTGTTGCATATAATAGGCATTGAAAAATCCCCCCCGAAGCCTTTTCGAGAGTTGAGAAAAGACTTTGGGGGGGATATATGTTAAAAATGATGCTTTACAACTTATTGTTGATGAAGAGAGTAGAGATATTTAGGAGCGACGAGCGGTTGCGATATAATCACCGTATACGGTTTCATTGCGTGCAGTTCCCGCTTCCTCAAGAGTTCGAATGACACCACCAGCAGGATCAATGACGGAAATGCTGCTTGCAGAGGAGCAACTGCCAGTATAAGCAATCGCTGTGACAAAATGCGTCTTTTTGCCATCGCTACTGTTGAGCCGAATAATGATGGGAAGGTTATTGTCAATACTTGCTTTGACTGCACTGAATACAGTCGCCTGCTCCTTACCGCCATGAGTGTAGTTGCTCGTGTCGATTTTACCATTGCACTTGCTGGGAAGAGCCCAAGTATTCAGACCGTTTGCACCCCAATTTCCACAGGCAGTCAGGACTTCGTTAGGGGTGAATTCACGAGGCCCATAGATATTAGCGGTATTCAACACGGCAACAAGAGAGCAACCACTATTTCCAACAAGCTTAACAATGTCCGGATTCTTCTGTGCCCAAAGATAGTTTCTATCAGTAGGCAGAGTGATTGAATGAGATTGACCACTTGTACCGCCCGAAGAAGCGTTCAATGCGTTTAGGGTGGCACTGCCGACCATACCATCGGCAGTCAAGCCGGATGCTTTCTGAAAACTGATAACAGCGTTATAAGTGCCTGAACCTGCAAGGCCATCCACTGTACTGGCGTAATAACCTTTGTTCTTCAGGAGCTGCTGGATGGTTTTAATGTCGCTTACCAGTGCGTTCCATGTACCATCGCCAACAATGCCATCTTGGGTAAGACCTTTTTTGCCCTGATACTTCTTAACAGCATTTTCAGTACCAGAGCCAAATTTGCTGTCAAAACTACCCGGAGGGCAGCACATGATATGCAGTCCATACTGCAGGTACATAACATAGTTGCCAGTACTTCCATTTTTGAGTAACATAGTAATAATCTCCTTTTTTTAGTAGGACGTTTATGGGGCCCTTCATTTGCGTCCTTACGTAATAGAAAGAGAGAATCACAGATGTTTTGTAAACATAGAGAGATAATTTAGGATATCTGGGTCGGTCACTCAAACCATTGCCGTCAAGTCGGTGGTGGATAGTGTGATTTTTGTTTGTCAGAGAGTAAGTGCACGGTTTCTGCACGGATTTTGCACGGTTTCAAAACGTGCAGAGGGTGCTTTTCGCTGCAAAATCCGACAAAGGGTGCAGAAATTGCTGGGTGAAAAATCACGTTGATTTGATTAAAAATAACGATAACTCGAAACTTCCATAAATTGAGACGAACCGGCGGTTTGCTCTCTTGATCAGTGGGCCCAGGGTTCGAGTCCCTGGAGGTGCACCACAAAGAGCACTGGGCAGAAATGCTTGGTGCTTTTTTCTTTTGTTTTTTCAGAAAGTAAAAAGACTTCCGCCTGAGGGTCATTCTCAAAGCGGAAGTCTTTTTCTGTTTGTTGCTCCATCGTGCCGTCACCGCCCATCAGAGCCGTCATCTCACGGATCGTCAGGTTATTTCTGACGGTATCCCAAAAGCCGCTGCACAAAGGGCCGGAGCGAGTGGATGAGCTCTTCATCCGAAAGCTCTGTCTGATGTTCCGGCTTCCAGACACAGAGATGATGGAAAAATTTTCAAAAAAGTTGCAGATTTTGCAGGAAAAATTTCTTGTAGTCCGTTTTGTTAGGTGGTATCATTATAACGGTTTGCGCCGCTAACCCGGGGCAGCATCTCGCAGACAGGACGTTTTTGGCGGATGCTGTGGGGGAAAGCGCAGAACGAATGAAAACAGGCAGAAAGAACTTTTCTTTTTCATGAAACACAGGAGGTCAGGCTTTTCATGCTAGGTTTCAACAAGAAGACACAGGACGCTTCTCCGCAGGAGAATACCGGCGGAGAAAATAAGGTGCTCCACTTTATCAAGACCCACAAAAAGCGCTGCATCGCGGTGGTCGCAGCCGCAGCGGTGCTGGTGGCGGTCATCGTGCCGCGCAGGAGCCGCAGTGCGTCGGCAGACCTTGCCTACACGCAGGAGAAGCTGGGACGCCGCGACATCGTGAACGTCTACGACGGCAACGGCACCATCAACGCCGCCGATTCCTACACCGTCAAGTCCCTCGTCACCGGCACGGTGCTCACCGCCGACTTTGAGCTGGGCGACAGCATCGAGAAGGGCGATATTCTTTACACCATCGACATTTCGGATGTGGAAAACAACCTCGCGAGCGCACAGCTCTCGGTGGAGCAGGCACAGCGCAATTACGATGACGCTGCGGATATGCAGAACGTCCGCACCAGGATCAGCGGCGAGGTCAGCTCCTTTGCAGTCGCCGCAGGCGACGCCGTGCAGGCTGGTCAGACTGTGGCCACCATCCGCGACACCTCCGTGATGCTGCTGGCCGTGGATTTCCCTGCCGCAGAGGCCCAGAGCTTTGTCGCCGGTCAGGCCGCACAGGTCATGCCGGACACCACCTTTGAGACGCTGAACGGCACCATCCGCTCCGTTTCCGGTGCAAACCCTGCCGGCGACGCCAGCCTGATGACCTGCACCGTCACCATCGCTGTTCCCAACGCGGGCAGCCTGACCACCGCACAGGCCGCTGTGGCACAGGTGAACGGCGTCAGCTCCCTCAACTCCGCACACTTTACTTACCAGCGCGAGGAGACTGTCGCGGCAGCTGCCTCCGGCACCGTGTCTGAACTCTGCGTCAAGGAGGGCAGCACCGTCCGTCAGGATGACGTCATCCTCCGCATCACCGGCAAGGATCTGGACAAGCAGACCAAAAACGCCGCTGACAGCCTGCGCTCTGCCGAGCTGCAGATGTCTTCTGCCGAGAAGACCATCAGCCACTATACCATCGACGCCCCGATCAGCGGCACCATCGTGGATAAGAAGGTCAAGGCCGGCGACAAGCTCAGCGCCAACGACACCGCTATGCAGAACCTCTGCACCATCTACGATATGAGCCATCTGGAAATGAAGCTCAACGTGGACGAGCTGAAGATCCGCTCCCTCAAGGTCGGCCAGGAGGTGGACATCACCGCCGACGCCGTCCCGGGTGAGACTTACAAGGGCGTCATCAGCAGCATCCTCGTGGCAGGCACTACCGCCAACGGCTCCACCAACTACCCCGTCACCGTCCGCATCGACGACATGGGCGAGCTGCTGCCCGGAATGAACGCCACTGCGAAGATCACCACCGCCAGCGTCAAGAATGTTCTTGCCCTGCCCAACGCCGCCCTCGTCCGGGGCAGCTATGTGCTGGTGACCAAGGATTCTCCCAGCGCTGCCAATGCTGAGACTTCCATGACTGCTCCCGACGGCTACGTCTACGTCAAGGTGACCACCGGCATCAGCGATGACGATTACATCGAAGTGAAGAGCGGCCTGCAGGAGGGCGATACCATCGCTTACGACAACTCCAGCGTCAGCGCGACCGACTTCTACAGCAACACGATGGCCTCCGCCGAAGGAGATGACGAATGAGCACGCTGATAGAATTTGATGGGGTCTGCAAGTATTACCAGATGGGCGACACCCTCGTAAAGGCCGCCGACCACGTCTCTTTCAAAATCAACAAGGGCGAGTTCGTGGCCATCGTCGGCCAGTCCGGTTCTGGTAAATCCACTTGTATGAACATCATCGGCTGTCTGGATGTGCCTACCGAAGGCACTTATCTGCTGGACGGCAGGGATGTCGGCAAGATGAGCCGCCGCGAGCTGGCAAACATCCGGAACGAGAAGCTGGGCTTCATCTTCCAGCAGTACAACCTGCTGCCGAAGCTGACCCTTTTGGAGAACGTGGAAGTTCCCCTTGTGTATGCGGGCATCCCCGCCGCTCAGCGCCACGCGACGGCAAAGGCTGCCCTTGAGCGGGTGGGTCTGGGCAATAAGCTCAAAAACCTGCCCAACCAGCTTTCCGGCGGTCAGCAGCAGCGTGTGTCCATTGCCCGTGCGCTGGCTCGCGGCCCGGCGGTCATCCTGGCCGACGAGCCGACCGGTGCATTGGACTCCCACACCAGCCGCGAAGTTCTGGGAATGCTCCAGGATCTGCACAAGCAGGGCAATACGGTCGTCCTCATCACCCACGACAACTCCATCGCTGTGCAGGCCGAGCGCATCATCCGCCTCGAAGATGGCCGCGTCGTCTACGACGGCGACGCCCACGCACCCGAGGCAGTCGTTCAGCCGAACTTCATGATGGCAGAGCCGAAAGCCGGAGAGGAGGGGACGCAGGCATGATAAAGGAGACCTTCAAACAGGCCGTCCAGAACGTCTTGAGCAACAAAGTCCGCACCTTCCTCACCATGCTGGGCATCATCATCGGCGTCATGGCCGTCATCGTCATCGTCGGTCTCGGCAACGGCATGACCCACATGATGCAGGACTTCTACTCCGACATGGGCAGCGATATTCTGGCCGTCAACATCATGACCGCCAGCACCCGCTCGGTGGAAGTGAACGATGTGTACAGGATCATCAATGAAAAGCCCGAGTATTATAAGGGCCTTTCGCCGATTGCCAGTGTCGGCGGCGACACGTTGCGGGTGGCGGGCGAGAAGTACCGCCGCACCTACATCAGCGGCGTCAACGAAGATTACACGACCATCAACAACTACAAGGTGGCCAAGGGCCGCGGCATCCAGTACACCGATTTGATAGACAACAAGAATATCTGTGTCATCGGCGACTATGTGGACCGCAAGATCTTCGGCGGCAACGGTCTCGGCAGCACCCTCAAGGTAGGCGCCAGCGAGTACCGCATCGTGGGCGTGCTGGAGGGCCGCTCCAGACCCGCCGCCCAGTACGAGGGCGGCAACGACGACATTGTTCTTATCCCCTATACCACCCTGATGAGCGTCAACAACACCAGCAGTGTCAGCCAGTACTATGTGGTCCTGCAGGACGCGGACCACTCGGATGAGGCACAGGAGTATATGCAAAAAAGCATCAAGAAGCTGGTCAGCAAGGACGACTATGTCTACGTCCAGAGCCTGAGTGCGGCAATGGCGCAGATGTCCTCCATGATCAACGTCATGGTGGGCGTCCTGACGGCCATTGCAGGCATCTCGCTGCTGGTCGGCGGCATCGGCATCATGAACATCATGCTGGTGTCCGTCACCGAACGCACCCGTGAGATCGGTATCCGCAAGGCACTGGGCGCACAGGAGAGCACCATCCTGACCCAGTTCGTCGTGGAGGCCGGCGTCACGTCGGCGCTGGGCGGCTGTCTCGGCATCGTGCTGGGCTACGTCGTGTCGGCCATTATCAACCAGATCCTTCCGTATATCCTGACGGATATTACCCTGAACGTCACCCCCTCGGCGGACGCAGCGGCCATCGCCGTGGGCATCTCCTGCGGCATCGGCGTCCTGTTCGGCTTCCTGCCTGCCCGCCGTGCCGCCCGCCTGAACCCCATCGAGGCGTTGAGGTATGATTAACCTCTCCGTCAGCGCTGACGCGCTGCCACCTCTCCTATCGAGGAGAGGCCTTGGCATTCCGGAAAGCTTCCTCTCTTCGCCAGAGGCTCCCCTCGGTAGGGGAGCTGTCGAGCGAATGCGAGACTGAGAGGTTTATACTTATAAGGAGTTTACCATGAAAAAAAGATTCCTCGCATTCCTGCTGGCCGTCTGCGTGGCGGTTTCCATGCTGGTGCTGCCCGCCTCGGCGGTCGGCTCCAACGCGGCAGTCCAGACGGCGACGGCGCTGGGCGGTCTGACCGCAGAGCAGTCCGCTTCTCTGGGCGCGCCCCTCACCCGTGGGCAGGCGGCCCGTCTCCTGACGGCTTTCTCGGCCTACCGCGACACCGCCGCAGCACAGGGCCGCACCGGCCGTCTGTACAGCGATGTGGACAGTGATTCGCCCTACGCCGTCTACATCCGCACCGCCGTCCAGAACGGCTGGATGACCGGCTACTCCGATGGCAGCTTCCGCCCGGACAATGCCGTTACGCTGGAGGAGGCCTGCACCATGGCCCTCCGCCTGCTGGGCTACGATGTGGCGAGCCTCGGCGGCACCTTCCCCTCGGCCCAGCTCAATAAGGCAAGAGCACTGGGCCTGCGCAATGACATCAGCGCCCGTCAGGGCGAGGTGCTGACCCTCGAGCAGGGCACCGTGCTCTTCTACAATGCCCTCACTGCCATGAACGGCAGCGGTCAGGTCTACGCCTCCACGCTGGGCTTTGCGGTGAGCAACGGTCAGGTGGACATCTCCTCCGTCCTGCTGGACAACGTCAAAGGCCCCTTCGTGGCCGATGCGGCCACGGCCCTGCCCTTTGCCCCGGCGGCCATCTACCGCAACGACGAAGTCACCACCTCTGCGGCCCTCTCGCCCTATGATGTCTACTATTATAATGAGAGCGCCCGCACCCTGTGGATCTACAATAAGCGTGCCGCGGGCCGTGTGACGGCGGTCTCGCCCTCGGCCAGCGCCCCGACCTCTGTGACTGTGGCCGGGGTCAGCTACACCATCGCCTCGCCCTCCGTGGCCTACCAGCTGTCCTCCCTGTCCGGCGGCGGAGTGGGTCAGGTGGTCACGCTGCTGCTGGGCATGAACGACGCCGCAGTCTCCGTCCTCACCGGAGATGAGGCCGACGCCGTCTTTTACGGCGTGGTGCAGTCCTCATCCCGCACCCTCGTGGAAACCAACAGCGCCGAAGTGCAGCAGGCCGTCTCCATCATGTGCACCGACGGCACGGCCCGCACCGTCAACGTAAACAATAAGCTCAATTTCCCGGCGGGCAAGCTGGTGGAGGTCCGCGTGGACGAGGGCGGAGAGAGCGTTAAGTCCATCTCGCCCCGCCCGGTCAGCGGCACCATCCGCGCCGACGGCACCGCGCTGGGCGACACCCCGTTTGCAGACAACGTGCAGATCCTTGATACGACGTCGGAGGGTGTGGCTGGGGCAGTTCGCCCCAGCCGCCTATCGGGGGTAACGCTGAGTGAGAACGACGTCCGCTACTACACCACCAACGCCGCCGGTGAGATCGACCGGGTCATCCTCAACGATGTGACCGGCGACCTGTGGGAGTATGCCGCGCTGGATTCCGTCCGCCGCCTGACGGACGAAGCCGCCAAGAAGATCGACAAGAAGATCAGCGAGAAGGCGCAGGACGCCGCAAAGGAGGCCGCAGGCCTCCCCACGACGACAACGACCACCACCACGGTGAAGAAGACCGACGAGGAGACCTTTCAGGACGTGAAGAACATTCTGGTGCCCAGCACCAGCGATGTGCTCTACGGCCTCATCGACGGCAGCATCGTCAGCTCTACCTGGAACACCCTCACCGGCAAGACGGACCAGCTGTTCAGCTATGTGCTCCGCCGCACCGGCGACAGTGTGGGCGGCACGCTGGGCGATTTCCTCAACTATCTGGGCGAGGGCGCCACCTACGTCTGCTACACCGGCGGCAAGCAGGTGGCCTACAGCACCGCCACCAAGTATCCCATCGTGGCGGGCGGCATCGCCATCGGCCGCTCTGCCGACGGCAAGGCCATCAACCGGATGCTCCAGCTCTCGCCGGTGGTCATCGACAGGCTGGGCGCGGCTTCGGTCATGAGCGGGGACAAGCGGTATGAGACCGCCGACGATATGCAGGTCTATCTGTGGTCGAACGGCCAGTATTTCGCCACCTCGCTGCCCAAGGTCAACACCGAGGACTACAAGCTCATCGGCTGGTACGACAACTTCGGCTGCGCAGGCGGAAAGAAGATCCGCATCCTCGTGGCCGTCAAGACGAACTGAGATCTTCCCTGAAAGAACAAAGCAGCAGCCTCACCGAACGCAGAGTGAGGCTGCTGCTTTTGTGTTTAGCTGTTAGACTGGGGGCGCGGCAGAAAAAGGGCCTTCCGATTTGCCACCGGCCCGGTTTCGTGTTACAATAAAAACCAGAGAAATTGCGGGAAAAGGAGGTGCGGCAATGATACGCATCGCTCTGGTGGAGGACGAGGCAGAGGTGCGGGCGCAGCTGCAAGGCTATGTGCAGCGGCACACCCGGCAGTATGGCACCGAGTTTGCTGTGACGGAGTTCGCCGACGGGATGGAGCTGCTGGATGATTACCGCCCGGTGTACGATGTCCTGTTTCTGGACGTGGAGATGAAGCATCTGGATGGGATGGAGACAGCCCGGCGGGTGCGGGAGCTGGACAAGGACGTCATCATCGTCTTCATCACGAATATGGCCCAGTACGCCATCGGCGGGTACGCGGTGGGTGCGCTGGACTATGTGCTCAAACCGGTGCCCTACTTTGCCTTTTCGCAGCAGCTCCGGAAGGTGGAGGAGCAGCTGCGCCGCCGGGTGCGGCACTATCTGGCCCTGCCGGTGGAGGGCGGGCTTCGGCGGTTGGACTCCTCCCTCATCTATTATCTGGAAAGCGAGGGCCACCGCGTCCACTTCTACACCGAGGAGGGGGACTTCGCGGCGGCGGGCACTCTGAAAGCCTTCGAGGAGAAGCTGGCTGAGCGGCCCTTTGCCCGTTGCAACAGCGGCTACCTCGTCAATCTGGCGCAGGTGAAGGGGGTGCAGCAGGGGATGGTGCAGGTAGGACCTTATGAATTGCAGCTGAGCCGGCCCCGGCGGAAGGCTTTCCTCGCGGCGCTGGCCGACCACATCGGAGGTGGAGGCGCATGACGGCGCTGCCCAGTATCCCGCGCCTCTACACGGCGCTGGCCGAGTGTCTGGCCGTGGGCATCTACGCCCTGCCGCTGGGCCTCCGCTTCGGCCCGAAAGCCACCCTCGCCGTCAGCGCGGCGTGGGCGCTGGTCCTCTGCGCTTTTTTGCAGGCCACGGGCAGCGTCCCGCTGGCGTGGTGGATCCCCTGCATGGCGGCGGCGGTGGCGATGCAGTACCTTTACCTCTGGCTCACCCGTACCATCTCGCTGCTGGAGGCCGGGTATGTCTGTGCCCGGGCCTTTGTTCTGGCCGAGCTGGCCGCCAGCGCCGAGTGGCAGCTGCACTGTTTCCTCTGGCCCCAGCGCAGAGGGGCCGATGGCCTGTCGCTGGCGCTGCTGGCGGTGGTCTACAGCGGGGTCTTTGGCTGCATCTGGCTGCTGGAGCACAAGCACGCCAGCCCCAAGGGCCGCATCGTCATCAGCGGAAAAGCGGCCCTCGTGGCCGTCGTCATGGCGGCGATGGTCTTCGCGGTGAGCAACCTGCTCTTCTTGGGCGACCGCGAGGTGGACATGAGCGTCTACTACATCCGCACGCTGGTGGACATTTGCGGCGTCCTCATCCTGACCGTCCAGCACGAGCAGCTGCGGGAAGCGGCCCTCCACAGCGAGCTTGCGGCGATGGACGAGGTGCTCCACCGCCAGTATGAGCAGTACAAGCGGAGCAAAGAGGGCATCCGGCTCATCAACAGCCGCTACCATGAGTTGAAAATTCAGATCGCAGACATCCGTGCCGAGCGCGACCGGGCCAAGCAGGACGCCGCGCTGGCCCGGATGGAAAGCGGCATCCGCCGGTATGAGGCCGAGAACAAGACCGGCAACCCGGTGCTGGACACCCTGCTCACCGCAAAGAGCATGGATTGCCAGCAGCGGGGCATCAACATGACCAGCGTGGCCGACGGCAGCAAGCTGGGGTTCCTGACGACCCGGGAGCTGTGCACCCTCGTGGGCGCGCCGCTGGACAACGCCATCGAGTGTGTCACGGCAGAGCCGGACCCCGAAAAGCGGCTGCTGCGGGTGGCCGTCTATGACCAGAGCGGCTGTGTGATGCTCCGCTTCGAGAATTACTGCGCCCAGCCCGTGGAACTGGGCGCAGACGGCCTGCCCCGCCACAACACCCACGGCGGCTACGACCTGCGGGGCGTGCAGGCGGCAGCGCAGGACCACGACGGCACCATGACCCTCCATTGGGCCGACGGCTGGTTCACCCTGCGGATCCTGCTGCCGATCCCGGAATAAAGAAAAACCTCTCCGTCATTGCTTCGCAATGCCGGAGAGGTTTTTTCTGTTTTGCACAATAAAGCTGGGCCTGTGTTTGTGGATAAGCACAATAAAATTTGAAACCAAAATGAAACTTCTGCAAAATATGCCTCGGAAATGACAGGTTGTGAAAATCTTTGTAAATTTTCATTGAATTCCTTTATAATGGATGCCGACAGTCCGGGAGCTGTGCCCGGGAAATATGAATTCAGAATAAGGAGGAAGAATTATGTTGTCCGTCAATATGGATGATGTAATGCAGGTAGTTTCCAACATCCAGAACTACCTGATCGCCTTCGGCGTCGTGGTCGTGGTCGCACTTGTTGCGATGTTTGCGGCCAAGAAGCTGCCGAAAGCCAAGAAGAAGATGGTCCGCGCGCAGTCTGGTGTCGCCATTCTGCTGGCACTGGTCATCGTTGTCAACCTCATCTGCACCGGTCCCATGTCCACCATGCTGGATCTGGTCTCCGGTGAAGGCTCCATCAGCGAGGAGACCTCCGCAGAGGCGACCGAGCTGGTGAACGAGATCACGCAGGAGGGCATCGTTCTGGCACAGAACGATGACAACATCCTGCCTGTGGCCTCTGGCTCCAAGCTGAACGTCTTTGGCTGGGCCTCCACCAGCCCCTGCTACGGCGGCACCGGCTCCGGCGCACTGAACGACGCCTATCCCGTCACCGACCTGCTCACCGGTCTGCACGATGCGGGCATTGAGACCAACGACGAGCTGAGCAAGTTCTACACCGACTACTGCGCTACCCGTCCCAGCGTCGGCATGGCACAGCAGGACTGGACCCTGCCCGAGCCGAACGTCAGCCTGTACACCGACGAGATGATGGCAAACGCCAAGGAATACTCTGACACTGCCATGGTGGTCATCACCCGCGTCGGCGGCGAGGGCGCAGACCTTCCCACCGATATGGCTGCTGTCGTGGACGGCAGCTGGGTCCGCCGTGTGGCAGACTACCGCGGCTCTCAGCGCGGTGCTGGCTATTACAACGGCTCTTATGACGACACCCTGAACGAGGGCAACGACTGGGATGCAGGCGACCACTTCCTGCAGCTGTCCAACCGCGAGGAAGAGCTGATCGATCTGGTCACTTCCAACTTCGACAACGTCATCGTCGTCTACAACGGCGCAAACGCATTCGAGATGGGCTGGGTCAAGGATTACCCCCAGATCAAGGGCGTTCTGCTCTGCCCCGGCACCGGCCAGTCCGGCTTTGAGGGCTTTGGCCGCGTGGTCGCCGGTGAGGTCAACCCCTCCGGCCGCACCGCAGATACCTATGTCACCGACCTGACCGCCTCTCCGTGGTGGAACAACTTCGGCGACTTCAAGTACACCAACGCTTCCGAGTTCAACTCCAATGCAAGTATGTTCGACCCCGAGGGCACCACTCCCTCCTTCGTCAACTACGTCGAGGGCATCTACGTCGGCTACAAGTTCTATGAGACGGCTGCCGATGAGGGCCTCATCGACTACGACAAGGAAGTGGTCTATCCCTTCGGCTACGGCCTGAGCTACACCACCTTCATCCAGAAGATGAGCGACATCACCAACGATGGCGCAGACCTGAAGTTCTCCGTCACCGTCACCAACACCGGCTCTGTTGCCGGCAAGGATGTTGTCGAGATCTACAGCGATCCTCCGTATACCAACGGCGGCATCGAGAAGGCCTCCGCAAACCTGCTGGACTTCGCCAAGACCGACGAGCTGGCTCCCGGCGAGAGCGAGACCATCGACTTCACCATCCCGGTGGAGGAGCTGGCTTCCTACGATTACCAGAACAACGGCTGCTATGTGCTGGAGGCTGGCGATTACGTCATCAGCACCAACGCAGACTCCCACACCGCTCTGGACTCCAAGACCTGCACCTTCGCTTCGGACATCGTCTACAACGAGTCCAACAAGCGCGGGAGCGATGAGGTCGTGGCCACCAACCAGTTCGATTTCGCTGAGGGCGAGATCACCTATCTGTCCCGTGCAGACGGCTTCGCAAACTACGATGAAGCCACTGCCGCTCCTGCCACCTACGAGATGAGCGACGAGGTCAAGGCTGGCTTCGAGAACTGCTTCACCTACACCGAGTCCGGCTACGAGAAGGACGAGGACCCCAACGCAGAGGACATTACCACCGGCGCAAAGAACGGCCTCAAGCTGGCTGACCTGCGCGGCGTGGATTACAACGACTCCAAGTGGGATGACCTGCTGGACGAGATGAGCATCGACGACCTGCAGCAGACCATCGGCTTCGGCGGCTATCAGACCGCAGCGGTGGACAGCGTCGGCAAGGTGCGCACCAATGACTGCGATGGCCCCGCCTCCATCAACAACAACTTCACCGGCGTCGGCTCGGTCGGCTTCCCGGCTGCTACCCTCATCGGCATGACCTGGAGCAAGGATCTGGCCCATGACTTCGGCGACAGCATCGGCAAGATGGCCAACGAGATGAACACCTCCGGCTGGTACGGCCCGGCCATGAACATCCACCGCACCGCATTCTCCGGCCGCAACTTCGAGTATTACTCGGAGGACGGCGTCCTGTCCGGCGCAATGGCCGCAAGTGCCATCGCAGGTGCACAGGAGCACGGCGTCTACGCTTACATGAAGCACTTTGCCCTGAACGATCAGGAGGGCAACCGCAACTGCATGGCGGCTACCTGGTCCAACGAGCAGGCCATCCGTGAGATCTACCTCAAGCCCTTCGAAATGTCGGTCAAGGATGCAGACTGCCACGCAGTCATGTCCTCCTTCAACTACATCGGCAATCGCTGGGCCGGCGGCTGCTCTGAGCTGCTGCAGAACGTCCTGCGCGGCGAGTGGGGCTTCCTCGGCTTCGTCGAGACCGACTACTTCGGCGTCTACGGCTACATGACCGCCGATCAGGCTGTCCGCAACGGCGGCGACCTGATGCTCTGCACCACGGGCAACGATTACAACAACGTGACCGTTCTGACCAACAGCAGCAAGCAGGCCATGCGCACCGCTGCCAAGAACATCCTCTACACCGTGGTCAACAGCCGCGCTTACGATGAGGAGAACCTGAATCCCGGTATGGCAAAGTGGAAGATCATCCTGATCGGTGCAGACGTCGTCGCCGCACTGCTCATCGTGGGTCTGGAGTACACCGCCATCAAGAACTACAAAAAGCGCAAGGAAGAGGAAGAAGTCTAAGACGTAAGCACTCTCCGTGCAGCACCTGAACAAAACTGATGGCAAAGGCCCGCTGCAGCGAACAGCGGGCCTTTGCCCCGCTCAGGGATCAATGAGGAAAATGCGATGAAGCACACTGACATCATCCGGAAACTGAATCTAGAACAGAAATGTGCCCTGCTCTCGGGCGAGACGGTCTTCACCACCCGTGCCCTGCCCGGCAAGGGCATCCCGTCCATTACCCTGTCGGACGGCCCCAACGGCGTCCGCAAGCAGGCGGGGGCGGCCGACCATCTGGGCCTGAACCCCAGCGTCCCGGCCACCTGCTTCCCGACCTCCTCCGCCACGGCGTGCAGCTGGGACGAGGCCCTCGGCGAGGCCGTGGGCGAGGCGATGGGCGAGGAGGCCGCTGCACAGGAGGTGGCTGTCCTCCTCGGCCCCGGCCTGAACATCCAGCGCAGCCCCCTCTGCGGCCGTGACTTCGAGTATTTTTCGGAGGACCCCATCCTTGCGGGCAAAATGGCTGCGGCCTATGTGCGGGGCATCCAGAAAAAAGGCACCGCGGCCTGCCCCAAGCACTTCGCGGTCAACAGTCAGGAGCTGCGCCGGATGGCCTCCGACTCGGTGGTGGACGAGCGCACCCTGCGGGAACTGTACCTGACTGGCTTCGAGATCGTGGTCAAGGAGGCCCGGCCCAAGACCATCATGACCTCCTACAACCTCATCAACGGCACCTACGCCAACGAGAACGCCCATCTCCTGCAGGACATCCTGCGGAAGGATTGGGGCTTCGACGGGGCGGTCGTCACCGACTGGGGCGGCTCCAACGACCACGCCCTCGGCGTGAAGAACGGCTCCACCCTCGAGATGCCCTGCCCCGGCGGCGACTCCATCCGGGAGCTGATGAAGGCCGTGAAGGACGGCAAAGTCACCGAGGCCGACCTCGATGCCCGCCTCGACGAGCTGCTGGAGCTGGTGCTCTCCACCCACGCGGCAGTGGAGAAAGCCCCCCGCACCTTTGACGCGGCTGCCCACCACGCACTGGCCCGCCGCGCCGCCGCCGAGAGCATCGTCCTGCTCAAGAACGAGGACGGCATCCTGCCCCTGAAGGCGGGCGAAAAGCTGGCCGTCATCGGCGACTTTGCCCAGACGCCCCGCTATCAGGGCGCAGGCTCCAGCGCCGTCAATGCGCTTCAGGTAGATGCTCTGCTGGACTGCATCAAAGCCGACGACAGCGGCATCGCCTTCGTGGGCTACGCCTCCGGCTTCGACCGTCAGGGAGCCGCAGACCCCAAAAAGCAGGAGGAGGCCGTCTCCCTCGCAAAGCAGGCCGACACCGTCCTGCTCTGCCTCGGCCTCGACGAGCTGCGGGAGAGCGAGGGTCTCGACCGCGCCGATATGGCGATGGCCGAGAACCAGCAGCAGCTTCTGGACGCAGTGGCCGCCGTCAACCCGAATGTCGTCGTCCTGCTGAGCGCCGGTGCGCCGGTGGAGACCCCGTGGGTGGGCCGATGCAAGGCGCTGGTCTACGGCGCACTGGGCGGACAGGCGGGTGCCGGTGCGGCAGCGGACATCCTCACCGGAAAGCTCTGCCCCTGCGGCAAGCTGTCCCAGACGTGGGCAAAGGCCCACGACGACACCCCCGCCAAGGCAAACTTCGGCGGCGAGGGCCGGAACGTGGAGTACCGCGAGGGCCTGTATGTGGGCTACCGCTACTATCAGACCGCCGGTGTGAAGCCTGCCTTTCCCTTCGGCTACGGCCTGAGCTACACCACCTTTGAATACAGCGGCCTCAAGGCCGACGAAACGGGCGTGACCCTTACCGTCACCAACACCGGCCGCGCCGCCGGTGCCGAGATCGTCCAGCTCTACGTCGCAAAGCCGGATGCGAAGGTCTTCCGCCCCGAGCAGGAGCTGAAGGGCTTTGCAAAGGTCTCTCTCGCCCCCGGCGAGAGCAAGACCGTGACCATCACGCTGGACGATAAGGCGTTCCGCTACTGGAACGTCAAGACCAACGCATGGGAGGTCGAGGGCGGCAGCTACCAGCTCCGGGTGGGCGCGTCCAGCGTGGACATCCGCCTGACGGCAGACATCACCGTCAAGGGCACCAATGCCCCCGACCCCTACGCGGGCCTGAGCCTGACCCACTACGTCTCCGGTCAGATCACCTATGTGACCGACGCCGAGTTCGAGGCCCTGCTGGGCCATCCCATCCCGGAGGACGTCGTCCGTATCGACCGGAACATGACGCTGGGCGAGATGGATCATGGCCGCAGCCCGCTGGGCTGGCTGGCCCAGAAGGTGCTGCGCAGCCGTCTCGACGCCAGCTTTGCAAAGGGCAAGCCCGACCTGAACACCGTCTTCCAGTACAATATGCCCCTCCGTGCGCTGGCCAAGATGACCAACGGCATGGTCAGCATGGGGATGGTGGACGGCCTCGTCTGGGAGCTGAAGGGCTTCTGGCTGGTGGGCATCGTCCGGGTCATCTACGAATTTATCAAGAACGCCATCCTGAACGCCCAGCTGAAAAAGCGGCTGCGTCAGGGCTGAGAAGGAGGAACGACCGTGAATTTCTGGAATATCTTTGCCCAAAAGCATCCGGCTGCGGCCAAATGGGTGCGGGAGGGCGGACTGTTCGTTATCGTGTCCAACCTCATCACCGTGTTCAAGTACCTGCTGCTGCAATTTCTGCCCAAAGCTTTTGCCGGTCTGCCGGTGGTGGACTTCGGCTGGCCGGGCATCGACATCACCCTTTTCGGGGAGACCTTCAAGTGGAACATTCTCGGCTACGATGCGGCCCACGGCGGCCTGCCCTACTTCTGCGCCTACATGGTGGCTATGATCATCGGCGAGTGCATCAATTTCCCCATCCAGCGCAGCCTCGTCTTCCGCAGCAAGGGCAATCTGGCAAAACAGATCGGCTGGTACCTGCTGGCTTTCTGTCTCATCACCTGCATCGTCAACTCCATCAACTGCATCTGGGTGGCGGTGGCCGGTCTGCTGGTGCCCGACTTCATCTACAACATCGGCACCACCGTGCTCAACGGCGGCATCTCGATGGTGATCTTCTTCTTCGTGAACAAGATCATCTTCCCCGAGGGCGAGGCCGCAAAATAAGCTGACATCCTCTCTATTTTCATCATTTTCTTCATCCAAACCAACAGGCCGTCCCCTGAAAAGGGGGCGGCCTGTTGGCATATTGAGCGATTTTGGACGCTGGAAAGGACGAATTTTCGGTCATAGGGGAAGAATCTGTCGGAGAGGGTTGCACTTTGCTGCTTTAGTGTGGTAAAATCGTGCCATGCTTTTATAGAGAAAGCAGCAAAGGGGGAAATGTATACGAGTGAGATCTGTATCATCGTCACCATCATCGTCTATCTTGCGGCCATGCTGCTGGTGGGCTTCGCCTACAGCAAGACCAACAACGACAGCGCCGACTTCTACCTCGGCGGGCGGAAGATGGGCCCGCTGGTCACGGCTATGAGCGCCGAGGCCAGCGATATGTCCAGCTGGCTTCTGATGGGTATGCCGGGTCTGGCCTACCTGAGCGGCATCGCCTCGCCGGGCTGGACGGCCATCGGCCTTGCGCTGGGCACATGGCTCAACTGGCTCATCGTGGCCCGGCGTCTGCGCCGCTACTCGGCCAACCTCGACGCCATCACCGTGCCGCAGTTCTTGTCGCTCCGCTTCCATGACCAGCGCAACCTGCTGAACGCTCTGGGCGCGGTCATCATCATCGTCTTTTTCGTGCCCTACACAGCTTCGGGCTTTGCGGCCTGCGGCAAGCTGTTCCACAGCCTTTTCGGGGTGGACTACATGGCCGCCATGCTGGTGTCGGCCCTCGTCATCGTGGGCTATACCATTCTGGGCGGCTTCCGGGCCGTCACCACCACCGACCTCATCCAGTCGGTGGTCATGTCGCTGGCTCTTGTGGCGGTTCTGGGCTATGGCATCGTCGTGGCCGGAGGCTGGGGTGCTGTGGTGGAGAACGCCCAGAGCCTTTCCGGCTACCTGACCATGACCGCCAGCCACGACGCCGTGACCGGCGGGGCGACGTCCTACAGCCTGCTGGACATCGTCTCCACGATGGCGTGGGGCCTCGGCTACTTTGGAATGCCCCATATCCTGCTCCGCTTCATGGCCATCGAGGACGAGAAGAAGCTGGTGCTCAGCCGCCGCATTGCGACCGTCTGGGTGGTCATCGCCATGGCAGCATCCATCCTCATCGGCATGGTGGGCCTCGGCATGACCAAGGCCGGTGCGCTGGAATTCCTCAGCGGCTCCACCAGTGAGACCCTCATCGTCCGCGTCGCCAGCCTCATCAGCCAGCACGGCGTACTGGCGGCCATTCTGGCCGGACTCATCCTTGCAGGCATCCTCGCGGCCACCATGTCCACGGCGGACAGCCAGATGCTGGCCGCTGCGTCCAGCGTGTCCCAGAACATCCTGCAGGAGTTCGCCCACCTCAAGCTGAGCGAGAAGCAGAGCCTCTTCGCCGCCCGCCTGACCATCGTCTGCGTCAGCGTGGTGGGCGTGGTGCTGGCCC
>OIPD01000129.1_pt1 | contig 30254 bp, 20 predicted proteins | sample 1585741 | NCBI WGS metagenome assembly OIPD01 (sample SAMN02674606, study PRJEB24791) | human gut metagenome, SKBSTL068 | isolation source: stool | host: Homo sapiens | place: USA | reverse complement strand
AGACCGTATCCTGCAAAGAGCGGTATTGCGGCAAGAGCAAATTTGCCTGCGGTATGCATAAATGAAGCGGCAAAAAGTCCGACTGTAAACAGTGCTATTGCAACAAATAAAAGAATGTTTTTGCCTATTTTGTCAATAAGCTTGCCGACAAGAACTATTACGGCGACAAGCGCGATTATTACAAACGGTGCCGCAATAAGCACGGGCTTGGTTACGTAACCGAGCAGATCTTCAATATTAAATCCGAGACTGTGCTGAAGATATATTAAAAGATATGGGAAAAATACCTGAACTGCCGTTTGGAAAAGACATATAGCTATGAACGCAAGATAGAGTTTGCTGTTCTCTTTCACTACGGACGGCTTGAAGCCGTAAATAAGGTCCTTCCAGTAATTACCGCTTTTTTCATGTACTCCGCTTCGAGAATCTTTAAGCGTGAACAAGCCGAGAATGCCACAGACAATAACAAATCCGCCTATGGCAAAGAAAAATACGGGATATCCGCCGATTGTGTCTATCATACCGCCGAAGGCGATTACAACTACCATCGCAACAACCGGCAATATGGCAAGCACACTCTCGGCAGTAGCTCTGTTTTTCGGAGTTGTAATGTCCGTTATCCATGCATTGAAGGCCGAGTCGTTACTTGTTGAGCCGAAAAATGTCATAACGCAGTCCATAACTATTACAGTCACGGCGGTGGCGGTGATAACCTTATAAGAATCGGAGATGCCGAACAGGCTGCCTATGTTGTCTTTTGTTATAAAACCGAATGCTCCGGTTGTAATACCCCAAATTATGTAGCCGAGAGAAATAAATATTTTTCTCTTGTTTACTCTGTCTGACAGATTACCCATTATAAATGTGGTAATAACCGCCGTTGCGGCACTGAACGCTACCATAAGCTTTATTGCCGTCATTGACGAGAGCGAGCCGGTTACTTTCCCACCCTCGTAAACCGTGTTGTAAAGGAATGTGTTGAAATACATATTTTCAAGCGTCCAGGCCATTTGACCCGTAAATCCGAAAAGACAAATGTTGAACCAAATTCTTCCGGATAATTTGCTGTCTGCTGCGCCGTTTTTCTTGAGCGGACTTTTTGTCTCGGTTTTCATTATCTCCCTCTTTTCAATGTATGAAACTGTTTGTGCCAATTTCATATAAAATATCATTTATCTATTATAATTGTGTGCAAAAAGTATGTCAAGAAATATATTTGACAACTGTATAAAAGCAATCGGCTTCTTTTGACCGACGCCCCAAAACTGTTAACAATTTTTAAATTTGCTAAAAATTTGTCTTTTTGTCTTGTAACTTTTTAAAAAATAGTATAAAATGTATCTGTTTATCAGTATTTCACTGAAGATCATTTTGTAAAGGATGAAAACTTGATGGAAAACAAGCAACGTGAAAAAAGCGCTGCCGAAGCGTACAGAGAAGAACGCAAGCAGCGTATGGCCAAGGCTGCCAAAAAGCAGACTAAAAAAAATCCTAAGGCAGCAAAGGCCGGCAGAATAGTAGGAAAGGTTATAGCTATTGTCCTTGCCGTGGCTATTTGTCTTGCGGCCGTCGGCGGTATACTCAATTTCTTCGGTGTTCCGCAAAAGGTGCTTAAAGCCGCTAAATTCGGCTCTGAAAAAGATACCGTGGCAACATATAACTACTATTATATGACGCTCTATAATTATTATTATAATATGTCGAATCAGTATGATACATATTACGGCAAGGGTATGGGCAAGATGTATACCGGCTATGATACATCGAAAACTCCCATGGATCAGGAATATACAGGTGATACTTCAAGTCTTAATACAGATGAGGAAATCAAGACTTGGGCAGATTTTCTCAGGGTTTCGGCACTGAATTATATGCAGTCCTATACGGCATATGCGGATTTGGCGAGGAAAAACGGTCTTACTCTCAATGACGAAGAAAAGGCCGAGATTGACGAGAGAGTATCAAGCATCAAGAAGAGTGCCGACAACAACGATTTTTCGCTTGACCGCTATATTCAGAAAATATACGGCAAGGGCGTAACAGAAAAGGTTCTCAGAGCCGCTCTTGAAGACAGCACGCTTGCATCCAAGTATGCACAGCAGAAGCAGTCTGAAATATCGGATGCGATAACGAATGATGAGATAGCAGCCGAGTATGAGGCTAATCCGAATAATTATACCACTCTTTCCGTATCTGCGTTTAAAGTATCGGCTAATGCAAATGTTGACAGCAATGCCACGGATGAGGAAAAAACGGCGGCAAATACCGCTGCCATGAGCGAGGCAAAGGCTTCTGCCGATAAATACGCGGCAAACGTAAAGAGCGCGGATGACCTTCTCAAGCAGGCTCAGAGCTATAATTCTTCACTCACTTCATCCTCGGTTGTTTTGTCGGATACAACATATTCTTCAATCAGCAGTTCGCTCGGTTCGGCTGCAGCCGATTGGGCGGTTTCCTCCGACAGAAAGGTCGGCGAAGTAGGTGTTATAGAGGTTGACGGCGGTTATGTTGTAATGTATATTACAGCCACGGCTCATCTTGACGAAACAAGGGCTGTAAATGTACGTCATATTCTCTTCCAGTTCAAATCAACAGACAGCAGCGGAACTACCGCAAATCTTACCGATGAGCAAAAGACAGAGTATTATAATAAGGCCAAGACGGTTTACGACCAGTATCTTGCAAATCCTACAGAGGATAATTTTGCAGCTCTTGCAAACAGCAACAGCGATGACACCGGTTCAAATACCAAAGGCGGCCTTTATGAGAATGTTAAGCCCGGTCAGATGGTTACTCAGTTTAACGACTGGTGCTTTGATTCATCAAGAAAACCCGGCGATACCGATATAATCGAAACAACGTACGGCTATCATATTATGTACTTTGTAGGCACAGCCGAGGAAACCGTATGGAAGGCAAAGGTCAGAAGCACTCTTGCAACCTCTAAGTTCGAGGAATTTGATAAAGAGCTTGTTTCCGATACGGGAGACTATGCAAAAAAGGCTAATAAGTCTGTGATTAAGTGGACCTCTAAGAACCAGGAGAAGCTTCTCAAAACCTATGCCGTTAACTCAAAGTATAACAGCAAGACTACATCTACTACAAGCTCAAACGCAAGCACCCTCTATTAAGAGTGAGCCGTTTTGCACGATTTATCGTGTTCGTTGAGCGTAATTAAAAAAACTTTTCGGCAGTCCGCTTTTGCGGGCTGCCTTTTTGCGTGTAAATACACTTTTTATATAATATGTTCATTTTTGTAAACGGCGTTAATTCCTATTGACAAAGTGGGAGTTGGGAAGTATAATTGCCAGTGGAAAGATAGGAGATTAAAACAATTTACTGTCTTTTGTGCTGTAATCGGCTGTTTCGCTGTTGTGAAACGGCGTGGAAAGGAGTGCTTTTTATGATGATATCTTCAAAGGGCAGATATGCTCTGCGGGTTATGCTGGATTTGGCAGAGCAGGGCAGCAATAAATATATAAGCCTTAAAGATATCGCGGAGAGACAGGACATTTCCCGAAAATATCTTGAGAGCATTATGACCGAGCTTTCAAAAAACGAGCTTGTCGAAAGTGCCATCGGAAAAACCGGCGGATATAAATTAAAGCGTGCACCGGAGAATTACAAGGTCGGTGAAATCCTATATGCCGCCGAGGGCGAGCTTACTCCCGTATCTTGTCTTGCAAAAGACGGAAAAAAGTGTGACAGGGGAGATTCCTGTTATACTTATCCGTTTTGGCTCGGACTTGAGGAGCATATAAAAGAATATGTTAACAGCTATACGCTTAAAGATGTTCTCGAGCTTAAAAATAAACAAAAGAACTCATGCTGTAAATGTGATTCCCACAACGAAAACGAGGATGATGTAATATGAAAAACGACAATCTGCTTGAAATTAAAAACCTTCACGTCAGCGCAGGTGAAAAAGAGATACTTCACGGTGTAAATCTTACGGTCGGAAAAGATGAAACACACGTTCTTATGGGCCCGAACGGAACAGGTAAGTCCACGCTCGGCTACGCCGTAACGGGTAATCCGGAATATACCGTCACAAGCGGCGAAATTATATTTGACGGAGAGAATATAACAGATATTCCCGTTAACGAAAGAGCCAACAAGGGCATATTTTTGTCATTCCAAAATCCTCTTGAGGTACCGGGCGTTACTCTCAGTGCATTTATAAGAAGTGCTCTTGAGCAGAAAACAGGCAGCCGTCTGCGCCTTTGGGATTTTAAAAAGAAGCTCTCTGAAACCATGAAGCTTCTCTCAATGGATGAGTCTTACGCCGAGCGAGATTTAAATGTGGGCTTTTCCGGCGGAGAAAAGAAAAAAGCCGAAATACTTCAAATGCTTATGTTGGAGCCGAAGCTGGCGATTCTTGATGAAACCGATTCCGGCCTCGATGTAGACGCAGTTCGTACCGTTTCAAACGGAGTAAAGCTTTACAGAGAGAGAGTAAAAGGCTCATTGCTCATCATAACTCACAGCACGAGAATACTTGAAGCCTTGACCGTTGACAAAACTCATGTTATGGAAAACGGCGTTATAGTCAAAAACGGCGATGCGTCGCTTGTCGGGGAAATAAATGAAAACGGCTTCGGCAATATCTGATTTATCCCATGGAAAAGCTGGTGATTATAAATGAAAGAGAAAAGTCAAATTGAAGACATTGACCGCAGCGTCTATGATATACGCGATGAGGAGCACGACGCTTATCGTATGGAGAGCGGACTTACTCCCGAAATTATCGACAAGCTCTCCAAGGAGAAAAACGACCCTGTTTGGATGCAGCAGTTCCGTCTTCAGTCCTTGCAGATATATAACGAGATGAAGGTGCCAAATTGGGGACCTTCTCTTGACGGACTTGATATAGCTAATATCGCGACATATGTTCGCCCCAACACAAAAATGCAAAACAATTGGAAAAACGTGCCTAAAGATATAAAGGACACCTTTGAAAGACTCGGTATTCCAAAGGCAGAGCGTAAATCTCTCGCAGGTGTCGGTGCACAGTACGACTCGGAGCTTGTGTATCACAATGTGAAAGATGAGGTTGCGGCTCAGGGTGTTGTGTATTCCGATATGGAGAGTGCCATGAACGGCGAGTATGCCGATATGGTAAAAAAATATTTTATGAAGCTCGTAACTCCGCGCGACCATAAGTTTGCCGCTCTTCACGGTGCTGTTTGGTCAGGCGGCTCGTTCGTATACGTGCCTAAGGGTGTGCAGGTTTCAATTCCGCTTCAGTCGTATTTCAGACTTAACGCAAAGGGCGCAGGGCAGTTTGAGCATACGCTTATAATTGTCGATGAGGGCGCAAGTCTACATTTCATCGAGGGCTGTTCCGCACCGAAATACAATGTTGCAAACCTTCACGCGGGTTGCGTTGAATTGTTTGTCAAGAAAAATGCCAAGCTCAGATATTCCACTATTGAAAACTGGTCTAAAAATATGTATAACCTTAACACCAAGCGTGCTCTTGTTGAAGAGGGCGGCGTTATCGAGTGGGTTTCGGGTTCGTTCGGCTCGCATGTCGGCTGCCTTTATCCCATGAGCATTTTAAAGGGTGATAATTCCCGTATGGAGTTTACGGGCGTCACCTTTGCCGGCAAGGGTCAAAACCTTGATACGGGTGCAAAGGTTGTTCACGTAGGAAAAAATACAAGCTCTTATATGAATACCCGTTCAATAAGCAAGGGCGGCGGAATAAGCACCTTCAGAAGCAGCGTTGTTGTCGAAAAGAGCGCAAAAGGGACTAAGTCGTCGGTTTCGTGCCAATCTCTGATGCTTGATTCGCAATCGCGCTCGGACACAATACCGGCTATGGATATACGCACTAAAGATGCCGCAGTCGGTCACGAAGCCAAAATCGGCAGCATCAGCAACGAAGCTGTATTTTACCTTATGAGCCGCGGTATGAGTGAGGAGGACGCACGCGCCCTTATAGTAAGCGGCTTTGCGGATAATGTCTCAAAAGAGCTTCCCGTCGAATATGCCGTTGAAATGAATAACCTCATAAGGCTTGAAATGAAAGGCAGTATAGGCTAAAGGTCTTTTTGAAAGGGTGAATTATATGACTTTGATAAACAGACTTCCGACACGGACTTGGAATCGGCTCGGCGTAAATGAAACGGCTCTTTCTTGGGACGAAAACGGCACAACCGAGATGTCTCCGCTTACTGTTGACGTAACGGGACGCAAAAAGGTAGTGCGTGTCGAGGTAAACGGCGAAAATGAATTCAGCCGCAAGAAAGTTACGATAAATGCTCAAAGCGAAACCTCGGTTACCGTTATAGAAGTTCTTTCGACGGAAAATAATCTTGCTGTCGAAACAGAGCTTAACGTAAAAGAGAATGCTCTTGTGCGTCTTATTCAGGTGCAAAGAAGCGGAGAAAAGTCACTTGTTTACAATAAAGTAACGTCTTTCTGCGATGAAAGCGGCAGGGTAGAGCTTTTACAGGTTTTCCCGGGCAAAGGAGATATTTATTCCGACAGCCTCATTGAGCTTACGGGAGATAAGAGCAGCTTCAAATCCGACATAGGCTATCTCGGCCAAAGGGAGCAGACGGTAGATATAAATCTTGTCGTAAATCATTACGGCAAGAGCACCGAAAGCGAAATAAACGCAAGCGGTGCGCTGAAGGATTCTTCTTCAAAAATATTCAGAGGCACAATTGACTTTAAAACCGGCTCGTCCGACTCCGTAGGCAACGAAAAAGAGTCTGTTTTAATGCTCGGCGACGGCGTTATAAATAAAACCGTACCGCTTATTCTTTGCGCCGAAGAAAATGTTGTCGGCAATCACGGCGCAACAATAGGCGAGCTTGACGATGAAACGCTGTTTTATTTTGAGAGCCGCGGCATAGGAAAAGCCGAGGCTGAAAATATTCTTGCGAGAGCCGCAATTGAACGTCTGGCCCGCGAAACGGGCGACGAAGAAACCGAAAAGCTCATAATCAAAATACTTGATGAGGATCTTTAAAATGCACTACGATTACAGAAATGATTTTCCGCTGCTTATGCAGAATAAAATAATTTATATCGATAATGCCGCGACTTCACAGCGTCCGCAATGCGTTATTGACGCCGAGGGCGATTTTTACAAAAATTACAACGCAAACCCTCTGCGCGGACTTTACTCTTTGAGTGTCGAGGCCACCGAGGTCTACGAAAACGCAAGAGAAGCCGTTCGAAAATTTATAGGTGCCGAAAAGAGCAACGAGATAATTTTTACAAGAAATACCACGGAAAGTCTTAATCTTGTTGCATACAGCTATGGGCTTTCAAATGTTAAAAAGGGCGACGAGATAGTTGTTTCGATAATGGAGCATCACAGCGACCTTTTGCCTTGGCAAATGGTGGCTAAAACCTGCGGTGCCGAGCTTAAATTCATCGAATGTTCTAAGGATGGCAGTATCGACCTTGAAAAGGTGAAAGAGCTTATAACAAGCAGAACGAAAATTGTCGCAATGACGCAGGTTTCAAACGTGCTCGGCAGAGAGTATCCTGTAAAAGAAATTGCAAAGCTCGCTCACGAAAAGGGTGCCGTTATGGTTGTTGACGGAGCGCAGAGCACACCGCATATGAGGGTTGACGTTACAGACCTCGACGCGGATTTCTTCGCTTTTTCGGGTCATAAGCTTTTGGCACCTATGGGCATAGGCGTTCTTTACGGCAAAGAGAAATTACTCGAAAAAATGCCTCCGTTTTTGTCGGGCGGCGAGATGATAGATTCCGTTACGCGCACATCGGCTGTGTATGCCGAGTTGCCGCACAAATTTGAGGCCGGTACAGTAAATGCCGCAGGTGCCGCAGGGCTCAAGGCGGCAATAGATTATATTGAAAAAGTCGGATTTGACTATATAGGTGAGCGTGAAATTACACTTACCTCACGTGCAATCGAAAAAATGAAAAAAATTCCTCACGTAAATATTATCGGTTCGGAAAATGCCGACGAGCATACGGGAATAGTTACATTCACGATCGACAATGTACATCCGCATGATATAAGCGAAATATTGGCTGCGGACGGGATAGCCGTAAGAGCCGGTCACCACTGTGCGCAACCGCTGCTTACGCATTTGGGACTTAATTCCACAGCAAGAGCAAGCTTTGCTTTTTACAATACCGAGGACGAAGTCGATAAATTTACTGGCAGCGTAGCAACGATAAGGGAGCGTATGGGTTATGGAGAATAGAAGCTTTTATAATGAAATACTGACGGAGCACAATGTTCATCCGGAGTTTAAGCGCGATTTGCCCGACGCCGATATAGTTTTGGAGGGCGTTAACCCCAACTGCGGTGACGACATATGGCTCAAGCTTAAAACCGACGGAGATACAATAACAGACGGCGCCTTTGTCGGCGACGGATGTGCTATCTCGCAGGCGTCTGCGGATATTATGCTCGGTATGATTATAGGCAAGAAAAAGGAAGATGCGTTAAAGCTCGGTGATACATTTATCAAAATGATTAAGGGCGAAGCTACCGAGGATGAGATAGAAGGTCTTGAAGAGGCGTCCGCACTTCGCGATATTTCACATATGCCGGCGCGTGTAAAATGTGCCGTTCTCGGTTGGCATACGCTTTCCGAGGCCTTAAACGGCAAAGAAAAGAAATAATTTTGCTGACTTTTGACCGTTGGCTGAGTGTTTATAAGGCAGTTTTGCTTCAAAAGAACATCTTTTGTACAACAATAATAAGCCCCTTAGATGAGCCGAAACTCATCTGATGGGCTTATTTTTTATTGCATCAAAAATATATCATTTAATACTTCCTTATGAACGCCCGGCCTTATCTGTGCCGGCTTTTTTCTTGACTCATTATTTTTTTCAGTTCGGTTGTTTTGTTGTGCCTTATATTGTATAATAAAGCAAATGATTACAGGGTGAAGATATGAAGGATTTTATAAAAAAGCCTCCTATGGGTTGGAACAGTTGGGATTGCTACGGTGCAGGCGTAACCGAAGATGAGCTTCTTGGAAATGCCGAGTTTATGCGTGACCGATTAAAGCAATACGGCTATCAATATGTTGTCTGCGATATACAGTGGTATGAACCGGCGGCTAAGGGCAATGTATACAATAACTTTGCCGACCTTTGTATGGACGAATATTCGCGGCTTATCCCGGCGGTAAATCGCTTCCCGTCCTCCGCAAACGGCGCGGGATTTAAGCCGATTGCAGATAAAATTCACTCTATGGGGCTTAAATTCGGTATCCACATTATGCGAGGTATTCCGCGTCAGGCGGTTCACCGAAATACGCGTATTTACGGCACAACTGCCCGTGCGCGCGACATTGCTTCTCAGTTTTCGCTGTGTCCTTGGAATACCGATATGTACGGGGTGGATACGGAAAAAAGAGGGGCCGAAGAATATTACGATTCTCTTTTTAAACTGTATGCCTCTTGGGGCGTTGACTTTGTAAAAGTCGATGATATAGCAAATACCGAATTCAGTCCGCAAAACCCGTATTCCGCGGAAAAAGAAATAGAAATCATACGTGCCGCAATAGACCGTTCCGGCAGAGATATGGTACTGAGCCTGTCGCCGGGTCCCGCACCGTTAAACAAAGCCGAGCATCTCTCGGAAAATGCAAATATGTGGCGTATTTCGGGCGATTTTTGGGACAGATGGGATAAGCTTCTCAATATGTTTTCACTCTGCGAAAAGTGGTATCCGTATGTGAAAGACGGCTCATTTCCCGATTGCGACATTTTGCCGCTCGGCAAGCTCTGCATAGACGGCTCTTATATGGGCGATATGGGGCGTGATTCCGGGTTTACAAAGGAAGAACAAAAAACTATGATGACCTTGTGGGCTGTTTTCCGCTCTCCGCTTTTTTTCGGCGGCGAACTTCGCCTTACGGATAATTATACTCTGTCTCTTGTCACAAATCCCGAAGTTATAAATGTGAACCAAAACTCCGAAAAACCGTTGTTTGTATATAATAAAGGCGGCATTGCCGTGTGGCAGACAAAAATCGAAAACTGTACTGCGGTTGCGGTTTTCAATCTTTCCGATGAAGAAAAACATTATAGATTAAGTTTTTCGGATTTGGGTATTGAGAACGTCCGTGCGGTTCGCGATTTATGGGCGAGAAAAGATATTCCGAAATGTGAAAATGACGTTGCGGTCTCTTTAAAACCGCATTCGTCGGAATTTTTTGAGATATATTGATTTTTGACATTAACAGCATAGATGGGGGTGCGAAATGCTTAATTTTATAATCGGTCGCAACAACAGCGGCAAAACTGAAAAAATCAGAGCTCTTATCGCAGAGAGAGCGTCCGAAAATAAAAAGTGTATACTCATAGTGCCCGAGCAGTTCTCGTTTGAAAGTGAACGCAGTATTCTCGAAAAAATCGGCGCGCAAAAAATGCTTAACGTAGATATATTGAGCTTTACGCGCCTTGCCTTCGTTATAAACGAGCAGTACGGTAAGGCACTCAATAAGACAATCGACGACGGCACGCGCAAAGTGTTGATGAGTCTTTCACTTGAGGCACTGTCGGGAAAGCTCGAATATTTTAAAAGGTTTTCGTCCAAGCCTGCGCTCTTGTCGAATCTTTTGACTTTTGTGACCGAGCTTAAGCAGTGTGCCGTAACTCCTGACGAGATTGCGGAAATCTCCGGCAAGACAGGAAATAAATCACTCGGTAAAAAACTCTCGGAGCTTTCACTTATTGCGGCATCGTATGATGCCTTAGTGAGCCGCAGCTTTTTTGATGATGAGAATTTGTTAACTATTGCCGCCGATATGATATCGGAAACTGACTTTTTTGACGGAAAAACCGTCTATTTTGATGCATTTTGCGGCTTTACAAAGCAGGAACGGAACTGTATTAAAAGTATTTTGCCGAAAGCCGAAAATGTCTTTATTTCTCTTTGCACAGACCGAGATTTATCTCGTGAGGGCGTTTCCGTTTTCGAAAACGTAAATACGGAGTTTTCACACCTTAAGGAGTGTGCCGCAGAGCAAAATGTCGGCGTTTCGTCTCCCGAAATACTAAATGTTAAAGAGGACGGCAGGAGCCCCGAGCTTGTTTATCTTGAAAAGTATTTGTGCGGCGAAGAATCCGAACCATATAAAGAAGAATGCGATAACATAGTTGTGTGCGCGGCGGGAAACAGAGCTGATGAAGCGGATTTTGTTGCGTGTGAAATTAAAAAGCTGTTAAGGTGTAATCCCACGCTTCGATGCCGCAATATAGCCGTTATAGAGCGTACTGCAGGAACATACGACAAGGAACTTTCCGAGAGCTTCAAAAAATACGGTGTTCCGATGTTTGAGGATAAGCGCCGGCCTATCGGTATTCAGCCTGTAATGGTATTCGTCAAATGCCTACTGGCACTTTGCGCCGAGGGCTTTTCTACGGAAAGCTTTATGAGGCTTTTGAAAACGGGTCTTACCGCCTTGTCGGGTGATGAAATATCCGAGCTCGAAAATTACGCCTTTTTATGGAACATCGACGGCTCGAAATGGCGCAGAGATTTTACGGAAAATCCCGACGGTCTCGGATTTGATGTGACCGAAAAAAGCCAAGAAAAATTGATAAGACTGAATGACATCCGCAAAAAATCGGTTTTACCGGTACTTGCCTTTAAAAAGGATTTTGAAGAGGCTGACGGCGAAAAAAAGTCGCGGCTCATATATGAGTTTTTAATCAAAAACGGCGTTACCGAAAGACTGCGAGAAAAAATTGAATACCTCGTTTCGTCTGGTGATACCGTTCTCTGCGAGGAGCAGGATACAGTTTGGGCAACGCTTATGGATATGCTCGGCAAAATGGCGTCGGCGATAGGCGAGACGGTTATAACGGCAAAACGGTACAGCGAGCTTTTTAATATACTGCTGTCTGCCGTGACACTTGGCTCGCTGCCGCAGGAGCTTGACAGCGTAACTGTCGGCGCAGCGGACAGAATCAGGGTTACCGACTGTAAGGTGGCATTTGTTATCGGTGCCGACAGCGGAGTTTTTCCGCTTGACCCTTCAACCGAGGGACTTTTAAGCGACAGCGAGCGTAAGGTGATGGGGGCTTTGGGCGTGAAGCTTGCCGAAACCGCCGAATATAAAGCTGTTGACGAGAAGCTTACAGCTTATCGTGCCGTAACGTCTCCTTCGGAAAAGCTTTACGTAACCTATTCGCTTTCGAATTTTGACGGTACTTCTATGCGCCCGTCCGAAATAGTAAACAATATTGTCACAGCTTTTCCGACAGTACCTAAGCTTGATACGGCACTTTCGGAGCCGCTGTATTCCATAGAGAGCGACGCCTCGGCGTTTAAAGTGCTTGCAACCGACTATTGTGAAAATACTGAACTTGTTGTAACGCTGAAAAAATATTTCGGCGAAAAAAACGAGTATTCTTCCCGGATAAGGTCTCTCGACAGGATTGCCTCGGGAGATAAAATGAAAATCCGAGATTCGAAAAATGCAATTTCCCTATTCGGCAAGAGTATGTATGTTTCCGCGTCTCGTGTAGAAACGTATTATAAATGCCCGTTTGAATATTTTTGTAAATTCGGTTTAAACGCAAAGCCGAGAAAAACTGCCGAGCTTGACCCTGCGCAGAGCGGTACGGTTATTCATTTTGTGCTCGAACACGTATTATCCTTATATCCGAAGCCGCAGCTCATTAAGCTCTCAGACAATGACATTAAAAGGATAGTTAAAAATTTACTATCGGAATATCTCAACGAGACAATGGGCGGAAAAGAAAATAAGGAAAAGAGATTTTTATATCTTTATAACCGCCTTTCGGACTCGCTTTTTGAAGTCGTTAAACGAATTACCGAAGAGCTCAAGGTGTCTGATTTCACACCCACGGGATTTGAGGTGAAAATAGATGAGGACGGCGAAATTCCGCCTTATGCCGTACCGCTTCCCGACGGAGGCTTTCTGAAAATCAGAGGCTCTGTGGACAGAGTGGACACAATGAGAAAAAACGGCAAGACATATTTGCGTGTCATAGATTACAAGTCCGGAGGAAAGGATTTTGTCTTGTCCGACGTGCTTTCGGGTCTTAATATGCAAATGCTGATATATCTGTTTGCTATCGGAGAAAACGGAGAAGAAAAGTACGGTGATGTTTTCCCGAGCGGAGTGCTGTATATGCCCGCAAAAAAAGGCACAGATGCTCTCGGCAGAAGAGCAACAAGCGAAGAAGTGCTTGAGCAAAAAATCAAAAAATCAAGACTCAGCGGCATAGTCGTAAACGATAAGGATGTCATAGAGGGCATGGACAGAGATGTCAGCGGTCGTTTTATAAATGTAACTTACGATAAAAAGAGCGGCGGCTTTAAGGGCGATTTGTTGACCGCTGCGGAGCTTGGAAGGCTTAAAACAGAGATAGACGGAATTTTGCGCGAAATGGCAAATTCTCTGAAGGCGGGAAATGTTGAGGTTCTCCCGTGCGAGAAAACAAAAGAACGCGACGTGTGCGCCTATTGCGATTATTATGCCGTTTGCGGATTTGAGCAGGGCGCTCCCGTCAGAAAAATAGAAAAAATGTCGCTTAAAGATGCGAAAAAAGCACTGAATAAGGAGGGTGACGACGTTGGCTGAAAAAAAGATACAATGGAACAAGGCTCAAGTAAAAGCAATTGAGTCTCGCGACGGCTCGGTTTTAGTTTCGGCGGCGGCAGGCTCGGGTAAAACGGCGGTGCTTGTTGAGCGTGTTATCGAACGGATATGCGACGAAAAAAATCCTTGTCCGGCTGACAGCTTGCTTGTCGTTACCTTCACCAAGGCCGCAGCAGCCGAAATGAAGGAACGTATAAATGCGCGCCTTACCGAGCTTTTACAGTCCGACCCCGGCAATCGCTATCTTGCGAGGCAGCGTATGATGCTGCCTGCAAGCGACATTTGCACAATAGATTCGTTTTGCTCAAAGCTTGTAAGAGCAAATTACGATTCCGTCGGCATTACTCCGGATTTTCGCACACTCGATGATAACGAAAAAAATCTTTTAATAAAAGAGGCTGCCGACAAAACCTTGGAGGAGCTTTACGAAGAAGGCTCAAAGGAGTTTAAATCGCTTACGGAGCTGTTGATAAGCGGCAGAACCGACAATAAGCTATCCAAGGTTATATATAAGCTCTATGAAAACGCCTGTGCATACGCTTTTCCGAAAAAATGGATTAACAGCGTAGTAAGGCTTTATAATCCGTCACTCTTGCCGCAGCAGACGCCGTGGGGGCAGAAAATATTAAAGGATGTAATCGAGCAGCTGCGTTATTGCGGCGAAACACTCGGTAAATGTGCGATTATGCTCCGCGAAGAGCCGAGACTTGAGGCAAGCTATTTACCGGCTGTTTACTCTGACAGTATGTATTATAAAGCGACGTATGATGCGGCACGTCGCGGCGATTGGAACCGCGTTAAAACGCTTATCGACGGGTTCAAGCCGGAAAGGCTCGGTACTGCGCCGAGAGACTTTTCCGGCTCGCCTTTAAAGGAACGAGTTAAGTCGCTCAGGGATAATTGCAAAGAAATATACGCATCTCTCCAAAAGGAGGTTTGTGTCACAGAGGATGAATTTTGTGAGGATACGGCAGCACTCAGAGCTGTAATTATTAAACTGTTTTCAGCGGTTATGCTGTTTTCAAGGCATTATTCAGAGCTTAAGGAAAAACAAAATGCGTATGACTTTTCCGATATTTCGCATATGGCACTTGCTTTGCTCGTAAGCAGAAACGATGATGACACAGTTGACAGAACGGAGCTGGCAAAAGAACTTTCGCATAAGTATACCGAAATACTCATAGATGAGTATCAGGATACAAATAAGGCGCAGGATATGCTTTTCAGAGCAATATCCGATAACGAAGAAAATCTTTTCATTGTCGGTGATGTTAAGCAGAGCATATACGGCTTCAGACTTGCCATGCCGGAAATATTTTTGCAAAAACGCAAGCACCTTCCCGACTTCAACGGCAAAAATTATCCTGCCAAAATAAATCTTGACGAAAACTTCCGAAGTCGCAAAGAGGTTACAGAATACATCAACTATGTGTTCTCGAGAGTAATGAGCGAAGACAGCTGCGGCATAAATTACGATGACTCCGAGTCGCTGAAGGCGGGTGCCGATTATGAAAAATCTGCCTTTCCATGCGCCGAACTGCATATAGTCGATAAATCAAAAATCGACTGTGAATATCTTCCCGAGGCGTCACACATAGCCGATATTATAAATAAGCTGATTGCGGAAAAAATGCCTGTAAAAACAAAATCCGGGTACAGACCGGTAATGTATAAGGACATTTGTATACTTATGAGGGGATTGAACGAGGCGGATGATTATTTTGATGCGCTTACAAAGAAAAATATCCCCGTGTATTATCAGAAAAAAGGCGGCTTTTTCCAAAACACCGAAATAAACGTGATGCTGTCGTTTCTTGAAATTATTGATAACCCGTTACAGGATATTCCGCTTCTCTCGGTTCTGGTATCGCCGCTGTACGGCTTTACTCCCGACGATCTTGCTGTTATCAGAACACAAAAAAGAAGCGGCTATCTGTTTAACGCCGTTTCAAATAGCGGTCTTGAAAAGTGCCGTGATTTTATAAAGAGTCTCACTGAATACAGAGAGATGAGTACCACCTGCTCAGTCAGCGACCTCTTGCGCTCTATATATGAGAGAACGGCATATCCGTCAATAGTTATGTCAATGCCTGACGGCGATACGAGACGTTTGAATTTATTGCTGCTGTTGCAATATGCCGAAAAGTATGAGAGTAATTCCGATTTGGGGCTTTCGGGCTTTGTTCGTTATTTAACCCGTACAAGAGACAGCAAGAGCAGCATTGACTCTTCCACGGGCGTTTCGGAATATGCCGATGTTGTAAGAATTATGACTATCCATGCGAGCAAGGGCCTTGAATTTCCCGTTGTCATTATCGCAGGCTGCGGAAATAAAATGAATACCAGTTCCCTGACGGATTCGCTGATCATCGACACTGCCGCAATTCTCGGAGCGGGTATGAAACGAATTGTTGCCGAAACAGGCAGAGTGTTTGAAACTCTTCAACATCGCGCCTGTCGTCTTGCGATACGTGACAGCGAGCGGGCAGAGGAGCTGCGAGTCTTATATGTTGCAATGACAAGAGCGAGGGAACGGCTGATAATGGTCGGCTCCTCCGAAAAACCGGAAAGCCTCGTAAAAAAATGCGGGGCCTCCCTTTGCGGTGACAAAACACCGTCGCCCGTACTCATAAAAAAAGCCGGGTCTTATCTTGAACTCTTAATTTTGAGCCTTATGTGGCACAAAGATGCAAAGCTGCTCAGAGAGTTTGCGGCAGTCTCCGAAAGTTATACCTATAATCCGAATTTTTCGCTTAATGTTGAGTATGTCACTTCGGTATCAACCGGAGAGTATATCACCGAGGACGAAGATGCGGTCGCGCCTGATGAAAATTTGCTCAGGGATATTGAAAAACGGACTTCATACGTATACGGATATTCTCGTCTTTCCGGATATGCCGCAAAAATGTCTGCGTCTTCAGTTGAAAACAGCTCGCGCAGTCTTGATTGGTATTTTACAGCCAAGCCTGACTTTTTGTGTAAAAATGATATGACTCCTGCAATGCGCGGAACGGCAGCACACCATTTTCTCGAAGTGTGTGATTTGGATATGGGTGCACAGTCCGTGGAAAAAGAAACAAAAAGGCTTGTTTCTCTCGGTAAATTGACGGAAGTCGAGGCGGCGGCAGCAGACAAAAAAATGCTTGAGCGATTTTTTGAAAGCAATTTGTTCAAGCGAATCAAGAATGCAGATAAGATATACAGAGAGCAAAAATTTACAATTGCCGTTCCGCTCGGCGAATTAAACAGCGATGTACCTAAAGAGTTCTCATCCGAAAAGGCAGTTGTCCAAGGCGTTATCGACTGCGCTTTCTTTGAAAACGGAGAGACGATTGTTCTTGATTACAAGACCGATAACGTGAAAGATGAGGAAGAGCTAAAGCGCAGATATTCCGGGCAGCTTTCGATTTATAAGCGTGCCGCAGAGGAGATTTTTTCACAGCCCGTCAAGGAAACGCTTATCTTTTCACTCCGACTTAATAAAACTGTGGTTTTGGATATATAAAATTTGAAAAAACGCTTGCTTTTTAAAGCTAAGTGTGATAGAATCTCTATCGCTGTTAAAATGTAACTTAATATGTATTCCCGAAAGAGGTGACAGATAATGAAAGAAGGCATACATCCCGAGTACAAAGAGACGACCGTAAAATGTGCTTGCGGCGCCGAGTACAAAACTCGTTCTACTAAAGAAAATATCCGCGTTGATATTTGTTCTAAATGCCATCCGTTTTTCACCGGTAAGCAGAAACTTGTTGATACCGGCGGACGTGTTGACAGATTCAAGAAGAGATACAATCTTGATAAGTAATTTAGGGAAGCGGTACTTTGGTACCGCTTCTTGATTTTTATAAGGAGTGCGGTGAAAGATATGCCGAGCTATAAAACGGTCAAAAAAAGAGCCCATGATGAATTTACCGAAAAGAGGTCACGTTTTATAGGCTATGTTTGTCCCGTTCAAACGGTGGAGGAGGCAAACGGCTTTATATCCGAAATAAAGCAGAAGCATTGGGATGCAAAGCACAATGTTTATGCATACATATTGCGCGACGGCAATATAAAAAAATATTCGGATGACGGCGAGCCGCAGGGAACGGCAGGCGTACCCGTATTGGACGTTCTCGAAAAAAGCGACGTCAAAGATGTCTGCGTTGTCGCAACAAGGTACTTCGGCGGCATACTTTTGGGAGGCGGAGGACTCGTCAGAGCGTATTCGCATACCGCAAAAATAGCTCTTGATTCCGGTGTGATTGTCACTATGGCAAAGTGCGACGAGCTCTGTGTATTGTCGGATTACAATTATTACGGTAAGCTTGCGTCGCTTATTCCGGAAAACGGTGGAACGTTGATTTCTGCGGATTTTGCCGACAACGTAAAGGTTAAATTCAGTATTCCGTGCGAAAAAAGCGATAATATAAAGAATTTGATAGTCGACACTTCAAACGGCAGGTTTTTTGCCGAAAAAATCGGCGAGAAATATGCCGAAACGGAAATTTTGAAATAAAAAGAGGGAAAAAGCAAATTTTCGAGTATATATAATTGAACAGAGAACAGAGGTGATGTTATGTCTGACGTAATACGCGAAACCACGATGAAAATCGAACGTGAAACACTGTCCGAAAGAGCTTGCCTTTCCGAAAACAGCAGGGGCAGGCAAAGAGATGAAGACGAATGTCCCATAAGGACTTCTTTTCAGCGCGACCGTGACAGGATAGTACATTCCAACGCGTTTCGCAGATTGAAGCATAAAACTCAGGTCTTTTTGTCTCCGGCGGGTGACCACTACCGCACAAGACTTACCCATACCCTTGAGGTTGCACAGATTGCACGCACAATAGCCCGTGCGTTGAGACTCAACGAGGACCTCACGGAGGCGGTGGCACTCGGTCACGACCTCGGTCATACACCTTTCGGCCATGCAGGCGAGAGGGCGTTAAACGATGTTTGCTCGTTAGGCTTTAAGCACTATGAACAGAGCCTTCGCGTTGTGGACAAGCTTGAAAAGCACGGACAAGGGCTCAATCTTACTTATGAGGTACGCGACGGTATAGTTTGCCATACTACCGGTAAAGAAGCCGATACTCTTGAGGGCAGAATAGTAAAATTGTCCGATAAGATAGCGTACATAAATCATGATATAGATGATGCGATTGTCGCAGGCGTGCTGTCTGAGGACAGTATTCCGAATGATATAAGAGAAGCTCTCGGCAAGAGTAAGTCAGACAGAATAAATACGCTTGTTATGTCGGTAATCAACAACAGCGGCGACGATATTGTCCTCGGTAAAAATGAAACAGAGCCGTTTTCGGAGCTGTGTGATTTTATGTTCCGTAACGTCTATACAAATCCGGTGTGTAAGGGTGAGGAGAAAAAAGCCGAGGCACTTATAAAAACGCTGTTTGACTATTTTGCCCATCATCCTCTTTCTATGCCTACCGAATATGAGTCGATATATTTAAGCGAGGGTGCCGAAAGAGCCGCTTGCGATTATGTTGCCGGAATGTCCGACAGCTATGTTCTTCATGTGTATAATAATTTGTTTATTCCTAAGTCCTGGATTGGGTGGGACAATCTTTGAGAGAGGTGATGTTATATGGCTTTAAGCGATGAATTTCTTGATGATCTTCGCCGCCGCGCCGATATTGAATCTACCGTTTCCTCGTATGTTTCGCTTAAACGAAAGGGCAAAATATTGACGGGACTTTGTCCGTTCCACAACGAAAAGACACCGTCGTTTACTGTCTATCCCGAAACGCAGTCGTATTATTGCTTCGGGTGCGGCAACGGCGGAGACGTTATAACCTTTATACGAAATATTGAAAATCTCGATTATATGGAAGCTGTTAAGCTTCTTGCCGACAGACACGGTGTTTCCATGCCGCAGGACGGATATGATTCGGGACTCAGCAAAAAAAGGACCGAGATGTACGGTGCCAACCGTGAGGCGGCAAGATTTTTTCATGCGAAGCTCTATTCGCCGGAGGGCAGGCAGGGCCTTGAATACTTTTATTCGCGTGGTCTTACCGATGATACGATACGTCGTTTCGGGCTCGGATACGCTCCTGATTCTTGGCACGATCTTGAAAATTATCTTGTGTCAAAGGGTTACAGTCAGCAGCTTCTGTATGAGGCGAATATTCTGAGGTCTACGGTAAAAAACGGAAAAAGATATTATTATGACGCCTTTAAAAACAGGGCTATGTTTCCGGTTATTGATTTGCGCGGCAATGTTATTGCCTTCAGCGGAAGACGTATTCACGATGCGGACAGCGACCGTAAGTATGTAAATACAAGCGACACGCTTGTTTATAAAAAGGGCAGCAATCTTTTTGCCCTTAATTTTGCAAAAAAGTCCAAGAGCGATTCGATAATTCTGTGCGAGGGTAATCTTGATGTTATTTCATTGCACCAAGCAGGTTTTACAAATGCCGTAGCGGGTCTCGGCACAGCTCTTACGGAAGAGCAGGCACATCTGCTTTCCCATTATGCGGGCGAAATTTTTATCTGTTACGATTCCGATGAGGCAGGCCAAAAGGCAACAAGAAAAGCGATAAACATACTCGGCAAGACGACTCTCAAGGTTCGTATAATACATATGACCGGCGGCAAGGACCCCGACGAAATAATACAAAAATTCGGTGCCGAAGGCTTCAAGCGTTGCCTTGATTCTGCGGCGAACGACGTTGAGTTTTCGCTTCTTTCCGAACGTTCAAAATATGATATATCGTCTCCTGCCGGCAGAAGCGATTATTTAAAAGCAGCGGCAGCTGTTTTGGCGTCGCTTAACAGTCCGGTTGAGCTTGATATATATATTTCGAGGCTTTCTGAGGAATTTTCAGTGAATAAAGACGCGGTGGCTGCACAGGTTAAAATCGAACGTGAAAAACGCGCTAAAAAACAAAAAAACGAATTTTATCGCGAAGTGCGTGATTCGGTTATAAATCAAGGCGATAAGATAAATAAGGTCAACACACAGCGCGCAAAGGCTCTTCGGGCAGCAAAAGCAGAGGAGATACTCATAGCGTCGTTTATGTCCGACCCGGAGCTTTACCGAAAGCTTGAAAGCAAACTGACTCCGGAACTTTTCGTTACCGATTTTAACCGACGTGTTTTTTCGGCAATATCGGAGCGAATTAAAGACGGAAGACCGGTTGGGTTGTCTTTTTTTTCATCGGAGTTTACTCCGGAGGAGATAAGCGTTATTGCGCGAATAGAAACTGTTTCAACCGATATTTCCAATTCTGTCAGGGAATGTGAGGATTGTATAAACGTTCTCAAGAAAGAAAAGAACAGACATATCGATGTGAAACCGTCTGAAATGTCCGATGAGGACTTTATGAAGCTGTTTAAATAAAAAATACATAGATGTGTGAGGGAAAAATATGGACAACAACACAAACCACACCACTGCCGCGGCAGCGGGCGAAAAGAAAAACTCCGTAAAAGCATTGCTTGAAAAGGGTAAGTCGACCGGCAAGCTCACTACGCAGGAAATTGACGCCGCGATAGTTGAGGAAGATTTCGATATGGAAGAGCTTGATAAGCTCTACGAAACCATCGAAAGCATGAATATAGAAATCATTGATGATTTCGGCGATGTCGAATTGGACAATCTAAACTTTGATACCGAATTGCCTAAGAGTCAAGATGCCGCTGCGGTAGCAAGTGCCGATACGCATAATCTTGCCATGGATGATCCGGTCAAGGTGTATCTTAAGGAAATAGGGCGTGTTCCGCTTCTTACCGCTGAGGAGGAGCAGGTGCTCGCAATGCGTATAGCCGACGGGGATCAGCAGGCTAAACAGCGTCTTGCCGAAGCAAACCTTCGTCTTGTAGTCAGTATTGCCAAACGTTATGTCGGCAGAGGTATGCAGTTCCTTGATTTGATTCAGGAGGGCAACCTTGGTCTTATAAAGGCGGTTGATAAATTCGACTACACTAAGGGCTTTAAGTTCTCCACCTATGCCACATGGTGGATTCGTCAGGCTATAACAAGAGCGATAGCCGATCAGGCAAGAACCATAAGAATTCCCGTTCATATGGTTGAGACAATCAACAAAGTTAAAAAGACAAACAGCCAGCTTCTCCATAAGAACGGCAGAGACCCGACGGCAGAAGAAATAGCAGATGAGCTTCAGATGCCTGTGGAGAAGGTGCGTGAAATCCTCAGAGTCGCACAGGAGCCTGTTTCTCTTGAAACCCCGATAGGCGAGGAGGAAGACAGCCACCTCGGAGACTTCATTCCGGATGACGACGCTCTGGCACCGGCAGACGCTGCGTCTATGCTGCTTTTAAAAGAACAGCTCGGTGAGGTTCTCAAAACACTTACCGCACGTGAAGAAAAGGTGCTTTCGCTTCGTTTCGGACTTGAGGACGGACATCCGAGAACACTTGAGGAAGTCGGCAAGGAATTTAATGTAACAAGAGAGCGTATTCGTCAGATAGAGGCAAAGGCTCTCCGTAAGCTCCGCCACCCGAGCCGCAGCAAAAAGCTCAAGGATTTCCTCGACTGATAAAACCGCAAAAAGCTTCCCCGAATGCCATTCTGTCGCATTCGGGGATTTTTTTGTTAATAAATTCTTAATTTTACGTTAATTGACAGGCGTTAATTAAATTGGTATAATATAAAATATTAGATAGAAATACTTTACATATAAATGTAAAAATCAGGTATAATACCGGCACTGATTTCAGCTTACCGCCGGAAATGAGGAGAGAAAATGAAATACAAAAAGAACGATATTCTGAAGTATACCGGAAAATATGCAGATATTTGCAGAGAAACGGGTTATATAGACCCGGGACTTTATGATGAATACGGCGTAAAACGCGGACTTCGCGATAAAAACGGAAACGGCGTTTTGGCCGGACTTACTTCAATATCTAAAATCAAAGCCTTTGAGGATACGCCCGACGGAAGAATCCCGTGCCCGGGTGAACTTTATTACCGCGGCATAAATGTTGTGGATCTCATAAAAGGCAGAAACGGCAACCGCTTCGGCTTTGAGGAGGCGTCATATCTTGTTTTGTTTGGCAAGCTCCCGACCGAGGACGAACTGAAGGAGTTTATTTCGATTTTATCTTCACTCAGAACTTTGCCCACAAACTTCACCCGTGACGTTATTATGAAGGCTCCGAGTAAGGATATTATGAATTCTTTGACCAAGAGTGTTCTGACTCTTGCGGCTTATGACAGCAATGCGTCTGATATTTCACTCGATAATGTGTTAAGGCAGTGTCTGAGCCTTATAAGCTTGTTTCCTATGTTATCGGTATATGCTTATCATGCCTACAATCACTATCTTTGTAATGACAGTCTTTATATTCATCGCCCCGACCCGAAGCTGTCTACCGCAGAGAATATATTGCGTATGCTGAGACCCGACAAGAGCTACACTCCGCTTGAAGCTCTTGTTCTTGATACTGCGCTGATTCTCCATATGGAGCACGGTGGCGGCAATAACTCGTCCTTTACTACTCATGTCGTCACCTCCTCAGGCTCCGACACTTATTCTGTTATGGCGGCTGCTCTGTGCTCGCTTAAGGGCCCTAAGCACGGCGGTGCCAATATAAAAGTTGTCCGTATGATGGAGGACCTCAAAAAGAACGTCCGAGACACGTCGGATGAGGATGAAGTACGTGCCTATCTTAACAGACTTCTCAATAAAGAGGAATTTGACAAGAAGGGGCTTATATACGGTATGGGGCACGCGGTTTATTCCGTTTCGGACCCGCGCGCCGAGGTGTTTAAGAGTTTCACTAAGGAGCTTGCCGACGAAAAAGGCAGAAGCGGCGATTTTGCTCTTTATAATACGGTAGAAAGGCTCGGCAAGGAAATAATAAGCGAGAAACGCAAGATTTATAAAGGTGTCAGCGTAAATGTGGATTTTTACAGCGGCTTTGTTTACAGTATGCTTGACATTCCCGTGGAGCTGTTTACACCCATCTTCGCAATAGCGCGAATTACCGGTTGGTCGGCTCACAGGATAGAGGAGCTTATAAATACCGATAAGATTATAAGACCTGCTTATAAAAGTGTGTCAAAAGACAATATTTATCTTCCGCTGAGTGACAGATAAGGCCTAAAAGTACAGTGAAAAAAGTGCCGGAGCCAAATTCAACTAAAATTTGAATATGCGCTTCGGCATTTTGGTTACACTGCAAAAAACACCCGGCAGCGTTTCAAGAAGGCGTAAAAAGATGCGATTTTTTTGAAAATAAGTGTTGACTTTTGTCGCTCATTTTGATATTATATCGGAGCGCTAAGGCGAGAGGGCAAAAGGGCAAAACCGAAAACGCCGGAAGCACAATGGACCTTGAAAATTAAACAACGACAAGAAACAAGGAACCCTGAGATTCTAAAAGTTGAAAGACTTAAAGAGTTTTAGAAGTACGAAAGTACGAACAGTAAATTCGGGAAATTGAGAAATTTCTTGGATAAAGTAAAAGAGCTAAAGAGCTACTTTGAAGAATGATTAAAGCGAGCCGAGAGGTTCGAGTTAATACAATTTTTTAGAGAGTTTGATCCTGGCTCAGGATGAACGCTGGCGGCGTGCCTAACACATGCAAGTCGAACGAAGCTTGACGGATGATTTCTTCGGAATGAAACCAGATATGACTTAGTGGCGGACGGGTGAGTAACACGTGAGCAACCTGCCTTTCAGAGGGGGATAACGGCTGGAAACGGTCGCTAATACCGCATGATGTGTTCGGATGGCATCATCTGAACATCAAAGATTTATCGCTGAAAGATGGGCTCGCGTCTGATTAGATAGTTGGTGGGGTAACGGCCTACCAAGTCGACGATCAGTAGCCGGACTGAGAGGTTGAACGGCCACATTGGGACTGAGATACGGCCCAGACTCCTACGGGAGGCAGCAGTGGGGAATATTGCACAATGGGCGCAAGCCTGATGCAGCGACGCCGCGTGCGGGATGACGGCCTTCGGGTTGTAAACCGCTTTTGATCGGGAGCAAGCCTTCGGGTGAGTGTACCTTTCGAATAAGCACCGGCTAACTACGTGCCAGCAGCCGCGGTAATACGTAGGGTGCAAGCGTTATCCGGAATTATTGGGCGTAAAGGGCTCGTAGGCGGTTCGTCGCGTCCGGTGTGAAAGTCCATCGCTTAACGGTGGATCTGCGCCGGGTACGGGCGGGCTGGAGTGCGGTAGGGGAGACTGGAATTCCCGGTGTAACGGTGGAATGTGTAGATATCGGGAAGAACACCAATGGCGAAGGCAGGTCTCTGGGCCGTTACTGACGCTGAGGAGCGAAAGCGTGGGGAGCGAACAGGATTAGATACCCTGGTAGTCCACGCCGTAAACGGTGGATGCTGGATGTGGGGCCCGTTCCACGGGTTCCGTGTCGGAGCTAACGCGTTAAGCATCCCGCCTGGGGAGTACGGCCGCAAGGCTAAAACTCAAAGAAATTGACGGGGGCCCGCACAAGCGGCGGAGCATGCGGATTAATTCGATGCAACGCGAAGAACCTTACCTGGGCTTGACATGTTCCCGACAGCCGTAGAGATATGGCCTCCCTTCGGGGCGGGTTCACAGGTGGTGCATGGTCGTCGTCAGCTCGTGTCGTGAGATGTTGGGTTAAGTCCCGCAACGAGCGCAACCCTCGCCCTGTGTTGCCAGCACGTCATGGTGGGAACTCACGGGGGACCGCCGGGGTCAACTCGGAGGAAGGTGGGGATGACGTCAGATCATCATGCCCCTTACGTCCAGGGCTTCACGCATGCTACAATGGCCGGTACAACGGGATGCGACACGGCGACGTGGAGCGGATCCCTGAAAACCGGTCTCAGTTCGGATTGGAGTCTGCAACCCGACTCCATGAAGGCGGAGTCGCTAGTAATCGCGGATCAGCAACGCCGCGGTGAATGCGTTCCCGGGCCTTGTACACACCGCCCGTCAAGTCATGAAAGTGGGTAGCACCCGAAGCCGGTGGCCTAACCCTTTGTGGATGGAGCCGTCTAAGGTGAGACTCGTGATTGGGACTAAGTCGTAACAAGGTAGCCGTACCGGAAGGTGCGGCTGGATCACCTCCTTTCTACGGAGTTTTTCAGGACGCCGGTCCGGCGTCCGTCGTGTGGCCCATGCGCCGGGGATGGTTCCCGGGTTCGTGTGGGCGTGCTGGTGTGGAAGAGATCGTTGGCTTCGCGGGTCCTTGGGGCCGGCGGGGAGCGGTATGGATATGCTTTTGGGTTCCCGGACCGCCACCCGCATCCGTTTTGGGTGCGTGCGGTTTTCCGGATGCCCCTGGCGGGACGCCGTCGGCCTTGCGGGCCGCGGGTCGGGTCCGGTCGGGGCGCGTGGTGGTTTGAGAACTGGATAGTGGACGCGAGCAATGCGATGATGTGATGTCATCGTTTGCTTTATCGCGATTTCGCCAGGCTTCTTTTTTGGAGTCTGGTTTCGAGATCGATCGTTTTGTGATCATTTTTTACAGTGTGATGATTTGTCGTCTGGCGTTTGAAGCTATCATTAGGGTTTTTCGGGGCGTGTGCCGCCCTGAAGGGCGTATGGTGGATGCCTTGGCAGACAGTACCGATGAAGGACGTTTGAGGATGCGATAAGCCTCGGGGAGCCTCCAACATGGCTTCGATCCGAGGATTTCCGAATGGGGCAACCCGCCGGCCGTCATGGGCCGGCACGGAACCTTGTTGTTCCGGGGGTACGCAGGGAAGTGAAACATCTCAGTACCTGCAGGAAGGGATACTCCGTGAGTAGTGGCGAGCGAAAGCGGATCAGACCAAACCATGGGCGCGTGATACCCGTCGGGGGTTGCGTTCGTGGTGTTGCGGGAGCGTGTGTCCCGGTTCCGACGGACCGGGCGGGAGTCATAAAACGGCTTGCCAGGGGAACAGGCTTGAAGGCCTGGCCGCAGAGGGTGCCAGCCCCGTACCTGGAAGCTTGCCGTCTTCCGATCATGTGTCCCAAGTAGCGCGGGCCTCGTGGAATCCCGTGTGAATCGGCCCCGACCGTGGGGTAAGTCTAAGCATACCTGTCTGACCGATAGCGTACCAGTACCGTGAGGGAAAGGTGAAAAGCACCCCGGGAGGGGAGTGAAAGAGTTCCTGAAACCGTGCGCCTACAATCCGTCGGAGCCTCCTTGTGGGGTGACGGCGTGCCTATCGAAAAATGAGTCTGCGAGTCAGTGGTGCGTGGCGAGGCTAACCCGTGGTGGGGGAGCCGTAGCGAAGGCGAGTCTCAAAAGGCGTTTTGAGTCGCGCGCCCTGGACCCGAAGCGGGATGATCTAGCCCTGGGCAGGTTGAAGCGCGGGTAAGACCGCGTGGAGGACCGAACCCACCTGGGTTGAAAACCGGGGGGATGACCTGGGGCTAGGGGTGAAAGGCCAATCAAATTCCGTGATAGCTGGTTCTCTCCGAAATGCATTTAGGTGCAGCGTCGGTTGATTGCATCGCGGGGGTAGAGCTACTGGATGCTTGCGGGCCCGTATGGGGTACCAATAGCAGCCAAACTCCGAATACCGTGGATGTGTATTCCGGCAGTGAGTCGGCGGGGGATAAGCTCCGTCGTCGAGAGGGAGACAGCCCAGATCGTCGTCTAAGGTCCCGAAGCGTGTGCTAAGTGGGAAAGGATGTGGAGTCGCATAGACAGCCAGGAGGTTGGCTCAGAAGCAGCCATCCTTGAAAGAGTGCGTAACAGCTCACTGGTCTAGTGGTTCCGCGCCGACAATGTAGCGGGGCTCAAGCACACCACCGAAGACGCGGCAGCGGCCTTTGCGGCCGTTGGGTAGGAGAGCGTCCCGCGTGGGGCGAAGCGGCCGGGGAACCGTGCCGTGGACCGCGCGGGAGTGAGAATGCAGACATGAGTAGCGAGAGACGGGTGAGGATCCCGTCCGCTGGATGACCAAGGGTTCCGGGGCCACGTTCGTCGTCCCCGGGTGAGTCGGGTCCTAAGGCGAGGCCGACAGGCGTAGTCGAATGGATGAACGGGTGGATATTCCCGTACCGGCGGCGTACCGTAAGAGCCGAACGGATGAGTACTAACCTCCGGTCGCGTGGCGTCGTTCCCTTCGGGGTTCGGGGTCCGCGGTCGTTGGGAGCGTAGTCCTGGTAGGCTAGCGCACAGGGGTGACACGGAATGGGAGCCGGCCGCGGAGGTGGTTTTCCGTGGTCAAGCACGCAGCCCGTCCCATAGGCAAATCCGTGGGACGCATAGGGTGAGGTGTGATGATGGGCGTCCTTTGGACGCGATATCCGGTGGTCCAGGCCGTCGAGAAAAGCCTCGGCGCGAGGGGCGTCGCCGCCCGTACCCCAAACCGACACTGGTGGTCAGGTAGAGAATACCAAGGCGATCGAGCGAATCCTGGTCAAGGAACTCGGCAAATCACTCCCGTGCCTTCGGTATAAGGGAGACCCCCGGGCGTGAAGAGGCTTGCCCTCGGAGCGTTGGGGGGTGGCACAGACCAGGGGGTAGCGACTGTTTACCAAAAACACAGGTGCATGCGAAGGCGCAAGCCGCTGTATATGCACTGACGCCTGCCCGGTGCCGGAAGGTTAAGAGGATCCGTCAGCCCCTTTTGGGGTGAAGCGGTGAATTCAAGCCCCGGTAAACGGCGGTGGTAACTATAACCATCCTAAGGTAGCGAAATTCCTTGTCGGGTAAGTTCCGACCTGCACGAATGGCGTAACGACTTCCCCACTGTCTCGACCAGGAGCTCGGCGAAATTGCAGTACGAGTAAAGATGCTCGTTAAGCGCAGAAGGACGAAAAGACCCCGGGACCTTTACTATACCTTGGTATTGGCGTTAGGCGCGGATTGTGTAGCATAGGCGGGAGGCTTCGAAGCATGGGCGCCAGCCCGTGTGGAGCCGCAAGGTGAAATACCGCTCTGTTCTCGTTTGACGTCTAACCTCGAACAGTCATCCTGTTCAGGGACAGTGCCTGGCGGGTAGTTTAACTGGGGCGGTTGCCTCCCAAAGAGTAACGGAGGCGCTCAAAGGTCCGCTCAGCCCGGTTGGCAATCGGGTTTCGAGTGTAATCGCACAAGCGGGCTTGACTGCGAGAACGACGGTTCGGGCAGGGACGAAAGTCGGAGATAGTGATCCGGTGCCGGCGCACGGGCGCGGCATCGCTCAACGGATAAAAGGTACCCCGGGGATAACAGGCTGATCATTCCCAAGAGTCCATATCGACGGGATGGTTTGGCACCTCGATGTCGGCTCGTCGCATCCTGGGGCTGGAGCAGGTCCCAAGGGTTCGGCTGTTCGCCGATTAAAGCGGCACGCGAGCTGGGTTCAGAACGTCGTGAGACAGTTTGGTCTCTATCCTCTGCGCTCGTTGGAATCCTGAGGAGGCCTGCCCATAGTACGAGAGGACCTGGGTGGACGGACCTCTGGTATGCCGGTTGTCGCGCCAGCGGCATGGCCGGTTGGCTACGTTCGGGAGGGATAACCGCTGAAAGCATCTAAGCGGGAAGCCTGCTCCAAGATTAGGATTCCTTGGCACTTTCGGTGCCTGTAGCCCGCATGTTGAACACGTGTTCGATAGGCCGGAGGTGGAAGCCCCGCGAGGGGTGGAGCCGACCGGTACTAACGGGCGAACGCGGCACACTTTTTCCGACCCGCTTGTTGGGTCGGGTCTCGTCCTGTGGTGGTTTCTTTCGTTGGATGGCAAGGAGCATTGTTTCTTGTGGTCACGATGACGATACCGGTGAAGCGTTTGGTTGTTCGCGTCCGTTGTCCGGTTCCCGGACCGCCACGATCGGAATCGTGGCATGGTTCCGGTTCTGCCGGCCGGCCCGTCGGGGTTGGCCGTTGTATTGGTTTTGCGGTGGTCATGGCCCAGGTGAGACGCCCGGTCCCTTTCCGAACCCGGAAGCTAAGGCCTGGTCGCGGCGATGGTACTGCACTCGAGAGGGTGTGGGAGAGTAGCACGCCGCCGCATTCAACTTATGGACCTTCCGGTCGAGCCCCATCGGGGTTCCCGGAAGGTCCTTTTTTATTCCCGCGCACGGGTGTCTTCCTCCATTCGGTGGAGGTTTTTGGACGCCGGAAGGACTGCCGGCGGGATGATTCCTCCAGTCACTGGGAGTCCCGGGACGCTGGGGGATCCCAGGAATTTCAGGGGAGCTTCCTGCCCTTATCCGATGGTGGAATAGACTGGGGAACTATGCATTATTTCGTACCCAAACGCTGCGTCGAATCGAACAAAATCATGTATCGCGACAAAGCGACGGCCCGGCAGGCCGCCGACCAGAGTTGGCGTGAACGCGGCACTGAACTATGGGTGTATCGGTGCGAATTCTGCGGAACCTGGCATCTCACACATCGCGATCCACAATCCAGCTACACGTACGTGCCCTTCAATCAGCAGATTAAACCGCATTCCCGCAAAAAAGGCTACAAACCACGTCGTAAGTAGTTCTGTTAGCGCTCGAGGCGGAAGCCTTGGCGCTTGGCGTTTGGAGCCACGGCCTTGCTGGTCACACCGGAATCGACCGCATTCGACGCGATCTGATCGCTGAACGGATCAACTGGGCGCTCGGTATTGCGCAAATCGTAATACCGATGCACTTCCTCGTCAAAATCCTGCAAACCGGCAAGCAACGTCTCATTGTTCGACGGATACTCATTCTCAAAGAACTGCATGGAGCGCGGCATACGCGGCTTGAGTGCGGGATCCTGATCGGGCTTGCCAAT